>Ga0209791_1000006_pt1 | contig 269106 bp, 228 predicted proteins | sample WorMetTyACAVOLI1_FD_187422 | JGI IMG/M metagenome (GOLD analysis project Ga0209791, IMG submission 187422) | Marine gutless worms symbiont microbial communities from Max Planck institute for Marine Microbiology, Germany - Olavius algarvensis... ... | reverse complement strand
AAGGCGCAGTCCTTCTCACCCACCAAGCATAATGGTTTTACCGATAAACAAAAGCTTTTGATGCGCCATCCGGGATGGGAAGGCGGAGCCTCCTTCTCCCAGGGTGTTTTCTCTTTTTACATACGAGGCGCAGAGGTCGCAGAGGTGATTTTAATTTTGCATTTCGCTGCCCTACGACTCCGCTCAGGACAGGCAGGACAGGCCCTTCGACAAGCTCAGGATAAACAGGACATAGAGGGCGAAATGCAAACCGATCATCTTGAAAATTTTCAGAAATTCAATATGTTGCTGGGGCCCTTTCCCAGAATCCCCCTCTCAGGGATTCTGGGAAAAATAGCGCTCCTTTGCGTTCTCTGAGACTCTGCGGTCATCGTTTCCATTTGTCTGCAAACGGAACATATTTAGGACAACCACTATAGATTGCGGACTCCTGTCTACCATCCAACATCCGTTAATGGGCCACCGTTACAACGTTCGCTGATTGCTTTTTAGCCGGCCTTACTGTGTAAACGCAGAAAAAGCCCCTACCCGACCCCAAATTCTTTCCAATTCGTTTCTTCACAAAACTGGATGCAGCACCCGGCTCAGAAAGCGAACGTTATTTTACGTTTTGTAAGCATCATGCGTTACCCGCAGGTTATCTCCGAGCTGATCACGCCGTTCTCGTGGTTTTTGCGGGAATGTCATTTGGATGGTATAATGAATGTCGATGAATTATGGGGAACCTTGTGAAACGGAATGGCCCTTGCGACAATGGAGATCATCTGAATCATTTTTTGTGCCACCTGAAGTATCCCTGTAAGTATTTGTAATTTCATAGTTTTATCTTGAAGTCGATAGAACCGCAAGCCTTGGCTGCACATTTTTCCGGGCAAAGGTGCTATAAATATTGGGCAGCAAGTTCAGGCCGCCGATGCATTTATGTATTTAATATGTGTGAATTATTTCCGGAATATTCAATATACAGGAATTAATTCCCGCTACTCACTCGTTAGACCTACTATTAAGATTGTGAACTTATGCTGCGGATAATCATAATATCTATCGCCATTCACTCTTTAGCGATTTTTGTGATTTTCGGGATGGCATATTCTATTGAAAGCGAAATGAGACCTGGCGATTGGCATAAAATCAATGAACCTCGTGTCATACGTTATCTTTCATCATTACAATCATCGGACATCGGTATGATTGTGGAAGGTGTAGAGCTTAGCGATGGTGATTTGGCGGTATATAATTTAAAGTTTTTAGGCCGCGTAGATAAACTCGGTCGCGGGGTCCATCTTTACCTATTTACAGATTCAACACGGACATATGCATATATCTGGATCGATGAAAGTGGTGAGTCACTACCATTGCCTGATTGCAGTGAGCTTTATCCAAACGAAGAAGGGCAATACGGGCTTTCAGGAGATGTGTACACTTGGAAGTCAGTTCAGCCAGGTCATGGAGTTGTTATTTCACATTGTCCTAAGGAAGAATGGCTGCGAATGAAAAAGTAGGTCTAACAAATCGCTGGAGTACGACGTGAACCGCTAACGCGTTTCACGCGTCTCAGCTCAAACGTTAGCCTGCGATCATTATAATGAATTCATCTTCAGAAAATATTGAGACTAAAAATAGAAGGATACCTTTATCGCTTGGCATAATAACGAGCATTGTTTTAGCCGTCTTATTCCCATTATTACTAGTGGCTTATGAGGGTATCATATGGGGCGGCGAGGGTTTGTTTTCATTCATGCTGGTCTCTCCAATTTTGGGTCCAGTTCTTGCCTTTCTCGGTATTGGAATAAGTATTGCGGCCTATAAAGCAGAAAATAAAGCAAAGCGTGACAAAATTATTAAATTCGGGAGCATGATATACATTGTTTTCGTACTGATAGTATTTGTCGTTATGAGTGGAATATACCATGATGCGCTTGGTCCAATAACAAGCCGATAACCTCAAAAAATTGCTAACCAATCGCTGGAGCAGACCGCGTGAATACCGCGGTTTTACGTACCGGCCGTGCATACTCGAAGGTTGTTCGGGCGGCTGCTCAGCTCAAACGTTGGACTCCAACTAAATAAATGCTAACAGCCGAGAGAAAAATTTTCACTCCGACCTATCATTTTTTTGAGGATGATGATTATTTCGGTACACTCCGAGCATCCTTTTTTATCCCGAAGGCAGTATTTATTGCCCGAGAAGGCAATTATAAATTTTATCGTGAAAAATTATTTGAAGGTAAGTATTTTTGTGACTTTCATTACGATTGCAAGGCTATCGCTGAAAAACCCCAAGGGATAGGTTATTCGTATTCTATCAAGCACAAATCAATCTCATATTTATTAAAACCAGGGTCTTTATTCAATGAAATGGCCGCATTTCAATTTGAACTTTATGAAGGCAATGAATTGTTGGGCTCTATCTATGAAAATCCAACAAAATTTATCTTGAGTATTGAAATGGAACGCGAAGTTTCTCGGATTCTACAGTGTTTCATTTTTTGGCTCGGATTTAGGGCATGGATTGGGCTCCGAGGCTGGAGATACGTAACTGGTGACACCAGAGCAGCAATGAGGTTCTAGGGTCGAACATATCTCTGGAGTTCGACGTGAATCGCCGACGCGCTTCACGCGTCTCAGCTCAGTCGTTAGACATGAAAATTTATTATGCCATCTTTATTTCGTAATATATTTATAATTTTTATTTCCTTACTTTTATTAACTCAAAGTACCTCCGGTGCGGAAGGTAATAAGACCGACGATGTCAATGTAACCGAAATATTATCTAACCCTAAGAAATTCGATGGAAAAAAATTATCGATTGTCGGTAATTATCACATAAAATTTGAATCCCATGTTTTGTCAGACGGGAATCGAAATCGATTGTGGGTAGGAAGGCCTTCTGAGTATGCAACGCTTTCAGATATAAACGAAGTGAATAATAGCCGTTCTAGAGTGATTGGAACGTTCATTAGCGGGCGCAGTGGTCATTTAGGACGATATCCCGGTAGAATTGAAAATATCACACATGTAAAAGCATTATCCGGGTGGACTGAATTCAGTCCTTTAGGTTTTAAATTAGAAGGTATAATCATTTCTCCGATCGGAAATAATGCACTATTCGTTGATAGCAGAGGAAAAGGATGGACTGTCAAAGAAGGTCATTTTTTCCCAGGTATAATTTCAAAAAAAGTTAAACGAATATTAAAGGATCGAATAATTTTCATTGAAGAATTCGAGAACTATAAAGGAATAGAAGTTCGAGAATTCGAAATGGTGCTTGAGAAAAACTTTGGCATTGACTAACATAACCGACCCACAATTCGACGGCGAAAGAACCACCAAAAAACTGTGCGCTTATCAGCTCACGCGTCAGGCTTGAGGAAGGAATTAGTATTGGGAGGATCTGATGAGAATCACTGTATTAGGTGCCGGTATGGTTGGGAGCGCAATTGCGAAAGATTTGGCGCAAGAAATAGATATTGATGTGGTTGTTGTAGATCGTAGACAAGAGGTTTTGGGAAGACTGGAAGCAGAAGCTTCTATAACAGGGATTCAAGCCGATCTTCAAGAAAATGGGAGGATTTCTTCGGTAGTGGAGGATAGCGATTTGGTCATAAATGCTGTTCCCGGCTCCATCGGTTTTGAAACCTTGCGCGAGATCATCGAGGCAGGAAAAAATGTGGTGGATATATCTTTTTTCGGTGAAGATCCCTTTATACTTGACGAATTGGCCAAGTCAAAAGAGGTTACGGCAGTGGTCGACTGCGGGGTGGCTCCAGGTTTGTGCAACATCATAGCAGGGTATGTATACGAGTTGCTGGATCAAACAGATCGATATGTATGCTATGTGGGCGGATTGCCGCAAGTCCGCCACTGGCCATTTGAATATAAAGCGGTGTTTTCCCCATCGGATGTATTGGAAGAGTACATCCGCCCTGCCAGGTTTGTGGAGTACGGTCAAGAAGTGATCCTGCCAGCCCTTTCGGAGATCGAGTTGATTGACGTTCCGGATGTTGACACCTTAGAGGCGTTCAATACAGATGGGCTCCGCACGTTGAGGGAAACTTTGGATATCCCGTTTATGCGAGAAAAGACCCTCCGTTACCCAGGTCATGCAAATCTAATGCGCGTTTTTCGGGAGAGCGGCTTTTTCGGCACTTCGGCAGTTGAGGTGGATGGTCAAGAGGTAAAACCTCTCTCCCTGACCTCCAAGCTGTTATTTGACAAATGGCACTTAGAAGAAGGAGAGAAGGATTTCACAGTGATGCAAGTTGTCATGGAAGGACAAAGAGATGGAGAAAGCGTGTGCTACACGTACTACTTGCTGGACCAATACGATAAAAAAACTCAGACAACTTCAATGGCTCGTACGACAGGTTATACCTGTGCGATTGTAGCACGTCAGATTATCAGAGGGCTTTTCGGTCGAGAGGGAATATGCCCTCCTGAATTCATTGGACGAACCGTTGGTTGTTACGATGATCTGCAAGCCGAATACAAAAAGCGGAATATTCAATTGTTGGAGACAATCACAAGACAGAAGGGAAACTGTCTAGCATAGAGAAGTGTTTTCCAGCGTAGCTAACATAACATCTATATGCCTTTGTAATGGTCAACCTTGTACCGATGACGGAAGAAATAATTATCCCTGATCAAACGGTACTGGTCCATGGGACCCGAATAGCTGCAATCGATCCGTCAAACCGCATAAAGATACCGGAAACTCAATTACCGTTACCGAGAGCTTATCAACGGGCATCGCTGATGAGCCGCCACGGAAGCACAGCGTTAGCCTATGAAAGGGGTGAATGTGTCCACGATTTCTTCCAAAACGATCTTAATAACAGATGACAATCAAGTTAGTGTGCAATTCATAGCTACCATTTTGAAAAAAAACGGCTACCAGACGGTCAGTGCACTGAACGCGAAAGATTGTTTGAAATATGCGGTCGAAAATCAGCCGGACCTTATTCTGCTTGATATCAGCATGCCTGAAACGAGCGGCATTGAAGTGTGTAAAAAATTACGCCAAACATCCCGGACGAATAATATTCCCATCATATTCGTGACGGCAAACACTGATGACTCAGTTTTGAGCACCGCGTTTGAAGCCGGAGGAACAGACTATGTTCGCAAACCCGTTAACCGGATAGAATTACTGGCCCGAATTAAATCGGCTTTGGTTCACCAGGAATTGACTATAAAACGGGTTCAGGAAGAAAAGCTTCAGGGGATTCTTGAGATGGCTGGTGCCGTGTGCCATGAATTGAACCAGCCATTGCAGTTAATTGTCGGTTATACGGAATTGAGTTTGACCGAGTTATCACAGGACAATCCCATGTTTGAGTCTATTACTAAAATCAAAGTGCATGTAGACAAAATGGGGGAAATCACTAAAAAGCTCATGGGGATAACATCCTACGAAACCAAGCACTATGGAGGAAATACGAAAATCGTTGATATTGACAGGTCCTCAGGACGGAATAACGATTAACCTGGATATTGCACCAAATGAACTCCAGCCGAAAAAGCGCATGGTTTATATTTTGGCGAGATTTTGTGTCGAGCTGCCTGTAGCGAAAGCCCGTTTACGGACAAATCGCTGGAGGGAATGTCAAACAGTCGCGCCCTTCAGCTTGGCGTTAATTCTACATATATGAATTGGCAAACAATATACAAGAGGCGGGAAGTTGAGCTGCTGGTAGCGTGGCTTCTGCTGCCTCTCGCCATGTTTGGGGTCGCATTCTTGATAACACCGTGGGTAATAGTCATCTGTTCGCTTGGGAACCCGCTATTTGAGTACTTTGTCGACGGTATAACCTATGAATGATAAACAACATAAATTTGGCGGTGATAAGAAAGTCGGACATTCCTTGTTGAGCCGTCCGGAAAACTTACTGAAAAATTGGGCTGTCCCCAAAATACCCCGGCGTATAGAGACCTATCATCTCACTCTAATGACTCTCATTTGGAGCCTTATTAACGTCATTTTGGCATTTTACGCCAAAGAAAACCTCCAATTTCTATGGCTGGTTTCGTTAATGATTTTGTTCCAATATCTGACAGATCTATTTGACGGCGAGCTCGGAAGGCAGAGGAATACCGGTTTGATTAAATGGGGATTTTACATGGACCACTTCCTTGATTATATTTTCCTTTGTTCATTCGTTTTCGTCGGATATATGATTTCTCCCGATGGACTGGAGATATGGTATTTCGCTTTGGTCGTTATACTGGGTGCTTACATGGTGAGTTCTTTTTTATCCTTTGCCGCCACCAATGAATTCCAAATATACTATTACCGTATGGGGCCAACAGAGGTAAGAGTTGTCTTCATCCTGATCAATACCTTTGTAATTTATTTCGGAACGAGATATTTCAATATCTTGCTTCCGATAGTTGTTGCTCTCTGCCTTTTCGGGCTAATTGTGAACACGTTTCAAGTTCAAAAAAAACTATGGCATCGGGACATGCAAGCTAAAGACGGTGATCTTCGATAAGTGGAAGTTTTTTACATTGATTATTCTCATGTTAATCGGGCTAAGTGTGTAAAACGTTGTGCAGGCCCCGCATGCTCTCCTAAACGCAGGATTCCGCAGAATACATCATCGAATTCATGCTAAGATTTATTACAGTCGGTGTGACGGGTGGCCTGATCGCCCTGACCTTATTATTGCCGAAAACCGTTTGGGCCGATGGAAAGAAAACAGTGCCGGAAAAACACGTTACGTTTTATACAAGCTATGGTTACCGGGAGGGTAACAATTGGATTATTCCATTACGTATCTGGGTGCGAGAGAAATCTGATGCGTTTCGCCGTTTAGCTGCGAAAGGTGCCAGGAGGATCATACGAAAAAGGGCCGGGCTGGAAAACTTGGATGAAACCCAAAAAGACATATTTATGTCGCGAGCTGAGGATTTTGTTGCGGATAGCGATTCCGGCGAGGTGGTTGTCTTTGGATTTGACAATGATCCAGACAACGACACATTTCAGCTAAAGGATAAAAGGGGGAACTCGAGAACGGATCACAATGGGCTTATTGACGGCTTCATAACGCTCACAGATAATAAAGTGACGCGGCTTCTTGACGCACAGGCGTCCGAACAGGGCTGGTTGACCTATCGGGCGGTGTCTAAAAACCACGTTGGTAAGGGACGCGTCAGATTGCTCGAACCGGCAGGTGTCTCGGTCATTTCCGACATTGACGATACGATCAAAGTCACCGAGATACCGGCCGGTGAGCAGGTGGTATTGACGAATACATTTTTCCGTGACTTTGTTGCCGCCCCCTGTATGCCTGAAATGTATCGGGCGTTTGATCAGACTGTGGCATTTCACTATGTGTCGGGAGGTCCCTGGCAATTATATGGGCCGCTTGCTCATTTTTTGTTTAGCGAATCCGTTGGATTTCCATCCGGCAGTTTTCACATGAAAAATGTCAGAATCAATCCTTTTGAGTCCGAATCATATCAGGATCTCTGGAAGCTTTTTCGGGATGGCTCTAATCAAACGACGTTCGAACAAAAAATAGGTCAAATCAGTGCGTTGATGGTTCATTTTCCGAGACGGAAATTCATTCTGATTGGCGATTCAGGAGAACATGACCCAGAGGTGTTCCGAGTCATCAAGGAACAGTTTTCCGATCAAGTCATCGAAATCCGAATCCGCGATATCACTAATGATCAAGAGATTAATCCACGTCGACTCGATAAGATGCGTATCATACCACAGCGTTTTGGGAATGGCGTATCATGTCGTGACTATCTTGAGCGGTGACATGTGTAGTTGGTATGAGGGTCTAACCCGAACATTGCACCAAAACTCCAAACCATGGTGGTTTAGCGCCAGGCCCTATCTGACGCATTCCAATAGGCAACCAATACATCGGTTTTCGAATAATGGGTGACCTTGTCAGTCCTCTGGCACTCACGGATAAAATATATTATCGAGGCGTCTCTGAGTTATCATCACGGGACTCGGATCTCGCAGCAGTTGTCTCAAGGTGGGGGGATCCTCCATTCTGGTGCCATGCACCTGGATTTTCGGGTATTGTTATCGCCATCCTATCCCAACAAGTATCTTTGGAATCAGCACACACAGCGTTTGCCAAATTGGAAACGGTCGTCGGCGCAATCCATCCTGAAAAGTTTTTGTACTTGGATGACAGCACATTGAGGGGAATAGGCTTTAGTCGCCAGAAAATATCGTATGTTCGCGGCATAGCCCACAAAATTATGACCGGGGCGTTCGACCTGAAAGGGCTCGAAAGCATGCCCGATGACCAGGCCAGGAAACGCTTGATGGAAGTAAGAGGAATCGGAGCTTGGACCGCCGATACATACCTGCTGTTTGCCTTGCGCAGATCGGATGCGTGGCCTTCGGGGGATCTTGCATTAGCAAAGGCCATTCAGGAATTGAGAGAGTTGCCAACGGTTCCCAGTTCTGAAACAGTGGACCAAATTGCAGAGACTTGGAGGCCGTGGCGAGCAGTGGCCGCAAGAATACTCTGGCATCATTATCTCAATGAACGCGGCAGGGCTTCATCCGCCTGACCAGCCAGCGGAGCAGAAGGCGTAAAGACCGCTTTAACGCATTCAGTCCCTGCCTGCTGGTCACCCATGCGGGCTGCCGTTAACATCGACTTCCAGGGCTAAAAACGTAAACCGTGAATTTCATCTCATAAGGGAATGGTGTTATTTATAGAGACTCCCCAAAACAATTGAGCTTTTGCCGGCGGAATTCAGTAATACAAGGAGATATATGTATCCGAATACAGATTTGATCGAAAGGTTTTACTCCTGTTTTCAAAGCTTAGATGGCGATGGCATGGTGCAATGCTATCATGAAAACATCGAGTTTTCTGATCCAATCTTTCAGCTATTGAGAGGCTCTAAAGCGGCAAATATGTGGAAAATGCTGTGTGCGAAAGCCAAAGGATTCGAGTTGACGTTTAACGACATTCAGTCAGATGAAACAACAGGCAGGGCGCATTGGGAAGCAAAATACATTTTTTCAACAACGGGTCGAAGCGTCCACAACAAAATTGATGCAACATTTCAGTTTCAAGATGGAAAAATCATTCAACATCAAGATAGCTTCAATTTTTGGAAATGGAGTTTCATGGCACTTGGGCCTGTTGGGTTGATTTTAGGATGGAGCCCTCTGATACGGAATTACGTTCGAAAACAAGCTTCTAAAAATCTTGAACTGTTTATGGCAACGTCTGACGTTGAAAACAGAGGGGCATCCCCGAATCAGCGGTAGGTTTTGTTGGCCCCTCTTGTTCGACGAATATGGGGCCACAGGGGACGGAGGCAGTGAGGGTATATTTAATTGGTTAAAAAAAGCCTACACTTTTCATGCCGGTTGTTTAAGATAAGATATGATTGAGCATTTCCACACCGGGATGCAACGCTTTACATCGGCAGCGCACCGTTTCCGTCAGGTATTTTTTTATGACAACCTGAGATTGGCAGACCATGAATAACATTGCACACTATTTGCTGGGCGCAGCAACTCTTTGGGTACCGAGAGTAATCGGAGTTATATTAATCATTATTTTTTCTTTTTTCCTGGCGAGAATAGTGAAAAAAGCAATTTTCACCGCCGCCGATCGCTTTAAATTAGATGACACTCTCACACCGCTGATTGCCCGAACGAGCAGTATCGCAATAATGATCTTTGGTATGTTAACGGCCCTGGGGACATTGGGCATAAACGTTTCCGCCCTGGTGGCCGGCTTGGGGCTGACGGGGTTTGCACTCGGCTTTGCTCTGAAAGACACTATTTCCAATCTGTTGTCCGGCGTTCTCATTCTGCTGTACCGACCCTTTGAGATAGGAAACCGCATCAGGATATCCGGGTACGAAGGAATCGTGATCTCCATCGATTTACGCTACACGGAGCTCGATTCCGAGGGAAATAAGGTGCTGATTCCAAATTCAAAACTATTCACGGATCCGATTACCGTTCTTGAATAGCGATCCACATGTATTGTTTTCGGAGCGTGTCACTTATTTTATCGACTGTTCTATCTGCTCGTTTCAACACGTATGAACCAATCGACATCCCCTCAACTTCATAAAAAACGCGATTCTTTTATAGCGATTGTCAGAATACCGTTCCGAAACCACACGCAAGCCCGGGGTCTGATGCTTTATTCGGGCGTTTGGCCGCCATTCTGGAAGGCGTCGTCAAGGTGTATCTGGAAGCCGTTGGCCAACGCGTTGGTCTGATTCGCCATGGCAACAACCGCCATCAACTCGGCCAGCATCGCTTCGCTCATACCCTTTTTCCTCGCAGCCGCCGTATGGCTGTTGATGCAGTATTTACAGGCATTGCCGACACTTACGGCAACGTATAGCATTTCCTTCGTAAGGGCGTCGATGGCGCCGGGCGCCATGACCTCCTTGACCCCGTTCCAGGTGCGCCGCAACAGCTCCGGCTGAACCGCCAGCACCTTCCAGAAGTTGTTGACCCAGTCTATGTTCCGTGTCGCCATAATGTCGTCATAAACTTCACGCACCTCCGGGCTTGCCTTTTCATATTCAATCATTTCAACGGTGGCCATAATGTCTCTCCTTTCGATTTTCGGGAATTCAATTGGGTCGCAATCGTGGGTTCGAAATTTTTCTTTCTATCCAAAAGCTCTCTCCTCCATATCGAGGGTCGCGCGGTTGCCGCTCAGAATTCCCTCCATCGCTCCCAGGGTTTCCGGGAGCACGGTTTCGCTATAATAGGTGGCTGTTTTTATCTGGCCGTCATAGAATGCCGCTATCGGCCGTTGACAGGTCCGGCCTACAACGGCAAGGAAATCGCTTTCGTTAACAAGACTGGAGTAAAGGGACGCAGGCGGTGATCGCTATCTGGTAAACTCGTGGCGTCGAACTCATCTTCTGCGCTGATAAAAGGAATAGGGCGCAGATTCTGCATAGATTTAACATTATCCGATAATGTTATACTAATTACTAAACCCTCGGAGTCAAAAAGATCCGATTGCCATCCGCCGCGATTTTATTTTTCGGGCCTGTGGATGTTCTGAGACCGCAGGCCCAATCGATTATAACCCCTCGGGGCGAATGGTTATCAATGTTATGGCGAATAAGGTGTAGATTCCGACGACTGACAGACGAGGGTAGGGTCTCAATGCATAATGACTAATTCCGAAACTGGCCAAAATGGACGCGGCTGAAACAATTCCGAATTTGACGAAGACCGAGCCGTCTGACCAGCCAGCCAGAACCAGTTGCATGATAACGACGATTAAGAAGTGCGTCATATAGATATGATAGGAATTGAGAGCCAGCAGTCTATGAAATTGGGAAGGTCGATTCCAGTGGCCGGCCGCCCATGATGAGAATGCTGCCAGAAACGAGACACACAGAAACGATCTGGCCAAAAGATATAAGAGAAAGATCCCTATCGAAAAATTCAGCATTAATCGGTTCAGCGTCAGCAGAAGGGACCCTGACAGAAGGGCACACGAGATGAGCCAAATCGCCGGATGGCCCGGGATTTTCGTGGTTATGAACCATTTCTTGTGGGACGCGTAAATTCCAACACCGAAATAGAGAATATAGGTTCCCACACTGTCGGGCTGGAATTGGAGGAGATTTGCGATGGTGACCCACGGCTCCGGATTTTCAGGGCGGGCAAACAGCATATTCCCGATCAATGCAAATACGGCGGAAAGAATCCCCATAACAGCCAGTATGATTAAAATGGATCCTGGTGAGGTACTCCCCGAACGGTCGACCGCAGCGGAACCGTCATCGAGCCTCGTTGTCCCCACGCACAGTCCAAAAACAACAAAAAAGAACAGAAGTAAGGACATAAACCAGAGATGCGACTGACTGAATTGATCGATCGAGGTCATGGTGCCGATGGAGAAATCTCCGGCGGTTTTCAGGTAATCCATCCAGTAGGCACCAAAACCCATGTGACTCGAAAATCCGTTCCGGGTAAAATGGTAGATATAGGAGAAAGACGGGCTGACCAGAGGAATGCCGATCAACAGGGGTAGTCCCAATCGCTTGAATTTTCGCTTGAGGAAACGCCGTGTACCCTTTTTTCGAAACGACGATATGGCAAAATAGCCGGCGATAAAAAACAGAACCGGCATGAGAAACACATCCAGGATCAGTATGAGAACATCAAAAACAGCGGCATGCACATTTGGCTCTTTAACGCACCACCATGGTACAAAATTGCTGTAGCTGATCGCTGCATGCAGGATAAGAACCAGCAGCACCATGAGGTAACGCAAGTTATCCAGAAACAGGATGCGGCTTTTTTCGCTGGTGTGTGTCATCGGCAATGGCACTGAATACCGGCATGCGAGGCATGGCAAACGAAACTTTTCGATCCCACATATCGTTACACATACGCCCCTATTTTGCACCCCTGGCTTTAAGGGCCTCGATGGCCCTGCTGTTCCGCCGCTCCGTTGCCAGTTGCAACGGAGTTTTACCCTTGTTGGCCCGGGCGTTGATATCCGCTCCGGCAGCCAGGAGCGCCTCAACAGCCTCGGGCACCTTCCACATGGCCCTGGCGATGTAGTGTATGGGCTGCCTGCCGTAATTGTCGGTGACGTGCACACCCATGCCCTGGTCCAGCCAATAGCGGATCATGGCCGGAACCGCCGCCCCAGCCGCACTGTGCAGAACCGTCCCGCCATCCCTGTTCCGAACATAAATGATTGCCCCATGCTGGCGCAGAAGGTCTGCCATGCGCGTGTTGGCTCGAAGCGCGCTGGAAGCGTAGTGCAACGGCGCCGCGCCACCGTTGTTTGCGATATTGGGGTCCGCTCCCTTGGACAAGAGAAAAGCGACCATCCCTGCTTCGCTGTTGCTGGTAGCGCTGATAAGCGGCGTGGCACCGGAGGCATCTTGTTTATTTACCATAATGGGATGGGCCGTGATGAGTCTATTAACCTCTTCTATGTTTCCATGGGCCGCATACCGGTGGATAGCCCTGTCCTCCGCCAAAACCGGCGAACAGATCCCCAGTAGAGCGATCAGCAACACCGCAACCCACAATTCCCAGGCCCGATGTTGACGCCGTATGCGACAGGTCGCCTGAATATCATGGTAGACATGTCGGTTCACTTTACCTATACCCACTTTCGTATTTCAATAAGGTTTTTCTCCCACTAATTGAGAGATGATCCTTTAGTAATATGCGCTGCCTGTTTATCGGTTGAACAGGCGGTCGATAATCCCCTTTTTGGCGGCCACCGGCTCCGGAAGCCCCAGGTGCCGGCAGATCGCGGACTCTATCTGTTGCTCTGGTATGTCGGTGCCCTCGACCAGGATTTGATCCCCCACCATAACGGCCGGGGCCACCGGCAGCTCCAGTTCAAAGTATTCATCCGTCATGTAGTCTGCTTTGGGTCTGGATGTGGTTTCTATCTCAACGTCATACTTTGTACCCAGCCTGGGTATAATCTTCTTGAAATGCTTTCAGGGCTTGCCATTGGGTTCGTTCATAAAAAATCTAACTCGTACCATGTGATGTCTCCTGATTTACGTTAATTGCTTGCTATTCATTTAATCGACACCATTCGATTCAAAAATTCATCCGATTCGACAAAATCAATCAACCGCAAATCCGTCCACTCATTTCCGGCCGCGTCTATGAACACGACGGTCGGAACTCCTTTGATGTCATATTCCTCTAACAGATGGTCATACTTTCGGGCATCTTTCCGGGTGAGGTCCACCTTCACCATGATGAAATCGTCCTGAGAAAGCCGGACAATATCCGGCTGATGGAAGGTGGTTTGATCCAGTTTACGGCAGGGTGCACACCAATTGGCGTAAAAATCGATGATCACCGGCTTCTGCTTCTCTGCCGAATCAGCCAGGAGTTGTTTTGAATAGGGATGCCATCTGACCGATGGTCCCATAAAAAGCTGGTTGCCGATCACTACGGTGGCAAACACCAGACACAACGTGCCAACCATGGTCTTCACCCAGGGAAACAAACGAAACGTGGCGGTTGTTTTATCGAGCCAGCCCAAATGGATACCGGCGGCTATCGCAACGATGCCAAGAAAGTACTGCTGAGAGACTGCCGGCAGAATCGGCTGGACAAAATAGGCGGCCATTCCCACCAGAATCCAGCCCATTAGCCGCCTTACCCAGTTCATCCATTCGCCGGATTTTGGCAGTTTTGCCAGCTGCCCGGAGAAAATCGCGAGAACAAACAGGGGAGTCCCCAAACCCAGACTCAAGGTGAAAAAGATGAAAAACCCGATCAGCGGGTCCCCCAGGGTCGCCACCCAGGTCAGAAGGCCCAGAACAAAGGGGCCAATGCACGGAGCGGCTACGATGCCCAGCGTGACCCCCATGAAGAACGAGCCAAAAAATCCCGAATAGGATGTTGAGGCCGCCTTCGTGAGCCAAAAGGGAACGCGGAGTTCCCAAAAACCGAACAGGCTTAAGGCGAACGCAACCAATACGGCGGCAATGACCGACAGCACCAGAGGGCTTTGAAGCAAAGCGCCGATCAGGCTTCCAGTCAGGGCGGCCACCACTCCCAGCAACGAGTTGGTCAGCGCCAGGCCACCGATGTAGCAGACACCATGTCCAACAAGTCCACTCTTGCCACGGGTGCTTCTGCCGCTAAAATAGGAAACGGTGATGGGGATCAGGGGATAGACGCAGGGTGTGAGGTTCAGTGCCAGGCCGCCTGCAAATACGCCTATCAGCGTCCATAACGTGGCCCATCCGGATAGGGAGCGGTTCACTCCGGAAGACTCGGAAACGGACTGAGGTATTAATTTCGCCTTGGCGACGGGAAGCCCGTTGGATTCCCATTGAGGATATCCTTCCGGGTACCGGAAGACATTTTGATAACCTAATTGAACGGCTACCCGAGCCGCCAGGTCGCTACGGACTCAAGCCAAACCCGCTCAGTAGAAAACGATCGACTTATCCTGATTCGGGCCCAGAAACTCTTTTAAAGCCCCTTTTTTGAGCCATCGAGATGTCCATGAGGGCGGCGTGGGAAAATTAGTGCTTCCGTCGATGTGACCGGCACGGTGTTCCCATTCCTGACGCGTGTCCACCAAAAGGATCTTCTCACGATTGGATCGGTACAATCCCCAAAGTGTATCCGCATCGATGATCCGATAGCCGCCCCGTTCGGCCTCCTGCCGGACCTCCGCCATTGTCGACGGCTCAACGGAAGCCGGCCGCTGGAAAAATCCTACGACCCCAAAGGTGAGAGCCACGGCGACTGCCGGCAGGATAAAAGATCGAACTGGTTTCATTGAGTCGCGCCCCGATTCGTGTGTCCAACATTTCTTTTATCAACAAGGCGGACGGATTTCCATTCTTAAATTGCTAGCCGAAGGCCCTCTCATCCATCGTCACCGTAGATTGATTGCCCCGCAGGATTCCCTCCATTTTCCCCAGAGTTTCCGGAAGCAAGGTTTCTATATAATGGGCCGCCGTTTTCAGCTGCCCATCATAAAAGGCCGCAGAGGCATCATGTCGAACGATTTCGCTGCGCGTTTCCCCTTTCTTCCCGTTGACGATGTCGTCCAGCTTTGGGCCGGCAGCAACTGCCCGCCACAGAAGCATCCATGCCATGCAGACATCCCCCATTGCCATCAGAAAGGGATGGGCAAAGGAAAAAGCGGTTTTTATTTCCGGCGACATGGCCTGCATGCCGATGTGCATAGCGGTTTCTCCCAGCTTCTCTGTCGCCCCTTCCAATTTTTCTGCCAAATCGTCGAGACCTCTCACATCTCTGGCCATAGCGATGGTCTTTTTGATTTCCCCGAGAAAATCCATAAAAACAGCCCCGTTTTTCATCCCGAGTTTACGTCCCAGCAGATCCATGGCCTGAATTCCATCGGTACCCTCGAATATGGACATCAGTTTGCAATCTCTGGCCAGCTGTTCCGGAGGATAGTCTCGAATATACCCGTAGCCACCATAGACCTGCATCGCCTGAATACAGACCTCGAAACCCCGGGTGGCACAATAGGCTTTTACCACCGGCGTGAGAAGTGCGATCTGTTCGTTGTACCGTTCCTTTTCAGAGTCCGTTCCGGCGCAGGCCGCCCGATCGAAACGAGAATAGACATAATAAACGAAGCTGCGCATGCCTTCCACATGGGCTTTCATCCAGGTCAACATTCTTCGGACATCCGGATGTCGAATGATCGGCACCTGTGCCGCCTCCGGATCTTTTCCGGCACTCAGGTCTTTTCCCTGCAATCTCTCCTTGGCATAACTCAACCCATACATGTAGGCGACACTTGAAAAAACAAATCCCATATATCCGACATACAGACGCGCTTCGTTCATCATTTTGAACATGATTCGCATCCCCTGGTTCGCCTTCCCAAGCAACAATCCCCGGCAAATTCCCTTACTCCCCAAGGCCATGCTGCATGTCGGACTTCCATGGGTTCCCATCTTTTCTTCGATGCCGGTGCACACGATATCGTTCGGTTCGCCGAGGCTCCCGTCGTCATTTACCCAGATCTTGGGAACGATGAAAATAGAGATCCCCTTTGCCCCCTTTGCGGCGCCCTCAACCCGGGCCAGAACCGGATGAATGATATTTTCAGACAAATCATGGTCGCCGTTTGAGATAAAAATCTTGTTTCCCGAGAGCGAATAGGTTCCATCCGGATTTTTTACGGCCGATGTGGTGAGCGCCCCGACATCAGATCCTGCCTGGGGCTCGGTCAGCAGCATGGTGCCGGCCCATTCGCCAGTGTACAGCTTTGTTAGAAACAGTCTTTTCTGCGTTTCGGTACCGTAAAGCTCTATCATTTTTCCGGTACCGTGGCCGAAACAGGCGAAGGAGATAAGTACTGAATTGGCACCGTGCAGGTATTCGCGTAGGGCGCAGGCAACGACATGGGGAAGCCCCTGCCCCCCGAGTTCGGTCTTTTCCGCCAGGGAAACCCATCCGCCTTCCCGAATAAGCTGATGCGGGCGTTTGAAGCATTCAGGGGTAGATACGTTACCTGATTCGAAACCGACGCCCTCTCTGTCTCCCTCGGCCCAGGTTGGCAGAATTTCCTTGATGCCCAAATTCGCAGCTTCGGAGATGAGCATGTCGATCATTTTCCGGTTCAATCCAGTATATTTTTTTTCCTTTAAAAGCGTTTCCACCTCCATCTGCTCGTACAACACAAACTCTATATCCCGTCGGTTCGCTATGAGTTGTGCCATCTTTAGACCTCCTTTTGTTACAGTCCAAAGCAAGCATTGATCCCCCCAATGATATGGTATTGCATATGGACTCAGTAGAACCGTGATAAGATTCTATAGAGGTTGGCAAAAAAACGTTCCGATTGACGAACGTTTTTTTGTTACAACCACTTATGCCGCCATCCTTATTTCGGAACATATTTATGACAAGCGGTATACAAAACACGGCGAAACTGATCGGCGGACGGAGGACTACCCAGATTCATGCTTTAACGAAGGTCTTGATCACATCTGATGCGGAAAACAACTGCGCAAATGAAAGGAAAAGAGTACGACGTCAGGTGGAATGGAACAATTGGTTATATGAAGATATTAATTATCTAAAAGCGTGGCGTCAAAAATTTGCCGTGTATTCTGCTACCGTTTCTCGTCTTTTGTCGATCTGGGTGCATCAGGATCCGGCAGAACCAATGGTGATCAACATGATGATAAAAAGAGCATAAATTCCGACGACGGACCACCGCGGAAAGAAACCCCACAGCCGCAAGTACGATAATTATGGATCCGGATGACGCTTTTTTTGGGGATTCAATCCTTTCGGAATCCTCAACCGTTATTTTTGCTCGTGCAAATGGGGCGAAAACAATGAAAAAAACAGCAGCAACGACATAAACCACAGATGTGACTGGCTGAATTGATCGATGGAGGTCATGATCCCGAGGGGAAGATCGGCAATGGTTTTCATGTAATTGACCCAGTAAATGCCGAAATTCAAGTGAGCGGAAAATCCATTCCGGGTAAAGTGGTAAATATAGGAAAAGGTTGGACTGACTATCGGGATGGCGATCAACAGAGGCAGTCCCAATCGTTTGAATTTTCGCCGGAGGAAAACCCTGAATCCTTTTTTTTGAAACGATGATATGGCGAAATAACCGGCGATGAAAAACAGCACCGGCATGAAAAACACATCGAGGATCAGGATGACGACATCAAAAAAAACAGCATGCGCATTCGGCACTTTGACGCACCACCACGGTACGAAATTGCTGTAAGGGATGGCCGCATGCAGAACAACGACCAACAACACCATGAGATAACGCAAATTATCGAGGAAAAGAATGCGGCTGGACTCTGTAGTGTTTGTCATAGGAATTTGGTTGCTCGTGAAGATGCTGTTGCCTGGCAAAATTTTAAATAAACTCCTGTGAAGAAAAATAAGGAATGAGCCAACCTTACCCCCTCCCACTGGCTCCCTCCCGCCAGGGGAGGGAGAAAAGATAGTCCTCCCCCTTGATGGGGGAGGCCCGGTGGGGGTGAAAGAATGCCTGATTACCGCAGCCTTAGTTTTGTTTATAGGCCCGTAAATAAAAGGCGGCCACCTCTATACGTGGTCGGACGGTTCATCACGTGTGCGACTTGGCCTTTTGATGTGCTTACTTCAAACCCGCTTTGCGCATGGCTTCAATGGCATCGTTTAAATATTCTTTATCTTTGTACGGCAAGCTCTTTGCCAGCTTTTCAAGAGAGAACTTAGGATTGATCCTTAAAACCTCTTCAGCTTCAGCTCGAGCATTCTCCTCCTGACCGGCCATGTTATACGTAGCGGATAGAAATATGCGAGCCATCCAGTATTTAGGCTTCCCGTCAAGCGCTTTCTGATAGGCTGCAATGGCATCCTCATATTTCCCGAGACCGCGGTAGGCATGGCCCAATCCGAGATAATAGTAAGCCGGTCCTTTTGGGTCGAGTCGGATCACTCTTTTGAACGTTTGAAGGGCTTCCGCATACCTGCCCGTAAAGTAAAAAATGGACCCCAGAACAAAGTGAGTATTGGCCCTGCCGGGATTGGATTCGATTGCCTGCTGGGCCTGAGCCAAGGCCATGTCATATTTCCGTTGCATCCCATAAACATATGCCAGAGCACTGCGGGCAATGGGGTGGGCCTCGTCAACGGCGAGCACTTTTTCAAAATAACTGACTGCTGTATCAAATGACTTTCGAGGGGATTTGGATGTGCCGAGGAACACATCCATAAAGTGGGTGACCCCCAGAAGGCAGTAGGCGTTTTGATACTCAGGATCGAGTTCAATGGCTTCTTCTGCCAGTTTGCGGGCCAGACGGTTGGTCTCCCGGGTTGGAGCATAAAAGTACTCCCAACCTTGTATCGCTTTAAGGTAGGCATCAACACTATTTGTCCCTATTGCATTGATGCGGGCCCGCTCGCCCCGGGTCACCTCGGCACCGACAGCGCTTATGATCTTCAGGGTAATCTCATCCTGTAGAGCGAATATATCCTGAAGCTTCCGGTCGAATTTCTCCGCCCACAAGTGCCGGCCGCTGATGGCGTCGATCAACTGGGCATTGAACCGCACCTTTTCCCCTGCTCTCTGAACACTTCCCTCCATAACATACCGCACTCCCAGTTCCTCGGCGACCTGCTGCACCTTGACCGCTTTCCCCTTGAAACTGAAGGATGAGTTGCGGGCAATGACAAAGAGGTTGGGCACCATGGAGAGGTTGGTGATGAGCTGTTCGGTGAACCCGTCGCTGAAATAGTCCTGGTCCGGATCACCGCTCATGTTGTCGAACGGGAGGACGGCTATGGAATGCTCGTCCGGCAAGGGGAATGCCATCTTTTCAATGGAGGCGGGCTCTATTCTGCCGGATTGATGCAGGTAAATATAGTATGACACCAGCCCGGCGGTTATGACGCACAGGGTTAAAATGGCCGCAAATGCAACACGGCGCGACATCCGTCCGACAAATCGTTTTTCTCCGATCACCTTCCCCGCATCTTCGGGCCGGGTCAACACCTTATAGACGCGCACCGGCTGAGCGATATTTTTTACCTTCTGTTCTCCCGAAAACTGGTAACCATAACCAAGCTTATTTCGAACGCTGTCAAACGCGGTTCCTGAAATGGACACCCCGCCGGGGTCCGCCAGACCCTCGATCCTGGCGGCGATATTGACACCGTCGCCATGGATGCGATGTCCGTCCTGAACAACGTCCCCGAGATTGACGCCGATTCTGAAGGCCATCATGCGGTTTTCCGGCAAATCTCGGTTCTGTTCCTCAATTGCCTCCTGAATCTCCACTGCACAGGACACCGCATCCACAATGCTGTTAAATTCGGCAAGGATGTTGTCTCCCGGTGAGTCCACCACCCGTCCGTCGAATGCCTCGATTTGTTCGGTAATTAGTCGGCGATGGGATTTGAGGGTGGCGACAGTGGCAAATTCGTCCTCACCCATGAGGCGGCTGTAACCGACCACGTCTGCGCTGAGAATAGCGGTAAGTCTGCGTTTATAGTTTTCACCCGCCACGGAATTCTCCGTTTGGTGTGATGATTCCGTTAAACGCGATGGTATTTGATGTTTATGTCGTGATGAGGCGTCGTGGAGGGAGAACGCAGCGAAAAATACCAGGTCAGCTTCTGGTTGCGTTCGAACTGATAGAATTAATAATGCGATGTAAACCAAATTGTCAAGATCTTTGGGGGAATGTTCAGATTGAACGGACCGGTGTTACCGAATCAGGAACTTCATGCCGCGGGGAACAGATATGAACAGGGGGGTGCAGGCGCCATCCCCCCATACGGGGATTTACCCAGTGATTTTGAGCTTTATGACAACGTCCTCGACACGTTTACTCTTTTTCTGGATTCTCGACGTCATCCCGGGGTTCGTCGGCAGTCTCGATCCCATCCTGGGATTCGTCCGGAGTCTCTTCTGTTGTTAGACCCTCTGCTTCAAGCTTTCGCTGTTTCTTTTCCAATTTTCGTTGTCGTTTTTCCTCTTTTTTTTTCTTCTTTGCCAACTCTTTTTGACGCTTTTTGAATGAATAGAATGATTTCGCCAAATTTGCTCCTCTCCGTTCGTCAGTCCTGGTGGTGATGAAAATAAAAGGGCATCCCTCATTATATGAAGGATGCCCTTTTAATCGATACTAAAACTTAGATCACAGTGACATTGGCAGCCGAAGGACCTTTTTGTCCTTGCTCTATGTCAAAAGAAACCCGGTCACCTTCATTGAGGGATCTAAAACCGACCGCATTGATTGCTGAATGATGTACAAACACATCCGGCCCGTCTTCCTGCTCAATGAAACCGAAACCCTTGCTGTCGTTAAACCATTTAACAGTTCCATTTGCCATGGCGACATCCTCCTCTCTTCATATTTTCAACTTCTCAAACTGCAGGATATCACGCTGGAAAATGGATTGTTCCTTCAGAAAGAAGTCGCCCCGCCAAGGAGGCAGGGCTTTGTTGAATGCAACTATATTAATCTGTCCCAAAGCGAAAATCAAGGCAATTTTATAGATTTTTCTAAATAGCCGGATATTCACTGAAACCATTTCTCCGATTTCATGGGATCAGTCTTTGATTTTCGCCGGTTCACGTATGGCTGAAGGAAGGGACAGGGAAATTGCAAAATACGGAGGGTCGACGATCATGGAACGCACCCAAATGCCTGGGTTCCGCTCAGGTCAGATGAATATCTTCATCCGAGTCACCGACGAATACGCTGCTCCAGTCGGTCACCCGGATCCACCTGTCCCGGCGTTCTGGATTTATGCGTCGGTCTTCCTTGCTTCCGCGTCGCTCGGTGCCGCCTTTGGAAAAGTAATCGAGGCTATAGCTTTTCCGGCGATCATTGCCGGATCGCCGGTCAACGGGATACCGTTGCGCCCGGCGCCTCATGTCCGCTGTCCGCCGCCGGCCGGTCGAACGATATGTGCCCATGTCGATAACGGGGCGGCGCTTTTTCATGATCCGCTTCCTTTGCGTTTTACCGCGTCTGAGTCGACCCATAGCCCTACTGGCAGGCTTGGACTATATAACGGCAGTGTACAATATTCGAATCAGATATGCCAGTTCTGATCCTGAAGCCAGGAGTACACTGAATCGAAACACGGGTGGTCCGGCACGTTATTGCTTCCGGTCAATCACCATCGGCCCAAGAGCCTGGCATACCGGCATGACCTCGATCCGATTGATATTGACGTGGGGCGGCAGACCGGCTGCCCAGAAAATGATATCCGCGATATCTTTCGCCGTGAGCGGTTGGGTGTTGTCGTAGACGTTGCCGGCGGTATCGTGATCCCCCTTGAAGCGCACGAGTGAGAACTCCGTTTCCGCCAGGCCCGGTTCGATATTGGTCACCCGGACACGAGTTCCCACCAGATCGGTACGGAGGGTCAGTGAAAACTGTTTCACGAATGCCTTGGTGGCACAGTAAACATTGCCGTTGGGGTACGGCCAGTCACCGGCCACAGAGCCTATATTAAATATGTGTCCCCGATTGCGTTCCACCATTGCCGGCAACACCGCATGGGTGCAATACATCATCCCCTTGATGTTGGTATCGACCATGGTTTCCCAGTCATCCAGGTCGACCTTGTGAGCCGGCGCCAGCCCCAGTGCCAGACCGGCGTTGTTCAACAGTATATTCACATCGGAAAATTGAGCCGGCAGATCGGCAACAGCAGCCTTTACCGCCTGACGGTCTCGGACATCGAGGGTTATGGTATGGATCGCGATATCGCCTTCGAGTCGCTCTTTCACATCCGCCAGACGGTCCGTCCGTCGTGCTGCAAGCACCAGATTCCAGCCATCCTGAGCGAAAAGCTCCGCACAGGCCCTTCCAAATCCGGAAGTGGCCCCTGTGATAAACGCCGTCCCCTTCATCGATGATCACCTTTCATTGAGTATGCAAACACCGTACATTCGTATTTCATTTCAGGAACACAGTCAATCGACTCCGAACAAGCCGTAATTCAAAGCCACACGTGTTGCAACGATTTAAACGTATTTTGATAACTCCCCCGCAATTTCGCTGCGCGGGATTTCTGCTGCGCTCCAACAAGCGGCGGGGTATCAAAGCGGAATATCGTCAGTCTTATCCCCCTCACCTTGCCTCTACAGTTCGACTTGGCTCACCACACGCCACCAGGGGAGAGCAATCCCAGGGGGCGCTCCCCAGCGGACGACCGTCAATAGGCGAGTTCAATTCAGAACCGCATCACTCGTGAAGTCATCACAACCTTACGGCCAGACACAGGCCGTCGTGTTCCGGTGAATGCAGTGGCAGAAACGAGAAAATGGATACGCTGCGCCAGTCGGTACTGGCCCTCAGGGTCTGGTTGAATTCATCTGCGTCCCCGAAACCGACATTGTCGGCAACCAGCAGGCCGCCGGAACGAAGCAGCCTGTGGCATGGCGCCAGAGCGCGAATGTAATCGACTTTTTCGATATCCATGAAGGCCATGTCAAAGGGACCCTCAAGTTGGGCGAGCAGTCCAATAGCTTCGCCGGTTTCCACCGTGATTGTCGCTGAGAGCCCGGCACGCTCAATATACTGTCGCGCTTTGAACGCCATTTCGGGGTCAAGTTCCAGGGTGACCACCCTGCCCCGTGTTTCAGCGCATGCCTGCCCCAGATAAAGCGATGAGTACCCCGTGGCCGTTCCAAGTTCCAGGATACGCTGCGCGTTTAAAAGGCGGGCCAGGATATACAGCAGTTCCCCCACCACGGGACCGACAATGGGAATCTCTTCTGTCAGCGCTTCCTGCTCCATGGCCCGCAGCTGCTCACCCCTGGCCGGGACCAGGCTGCGGAAATAAGCGGTTGGATTCTCTACGATATTGGACATGGATTTTTTGGCCCATCTCTCGATTGGTTGCAGTTTTTTTAGATTAAACCTTGACCCCTTGACTCCTTGACCCCTTGACTCCTTGACCCCTTGGATCCTTGACCCCTTGAACCCCTGGTCGCCTCCGGCGCCGCCATAGGCGGGTAAACCTTGGCCCCTTCTTCTCCAACTAATTTGGAGAAGAATCCTACTTTTTATCCCAGCGCCAGTTTTCGTAGTATTCCCAATTGACAAAGGAGCTGAGTTTTTCCAGTTCCTCTGTCTTCTCCACCAATGCCGCCCTGACAGCATCACCGGAGGAGACCATTCCAATGTACGTGCCGTCTTTTTCGATCAACAGATGGCGAAGGCGGAGCCCCAGATACATGTCCAACAGTTTGTAGATGCCTGCGGTGTGCGGTGCGGCGATCAATCCGGTGGTCATGTAGTCCTTCAATCGGGCCGTTTCGATATCGAATTCCGGAAGGATCGAGTTTCTCAAATGATCCCGCTCCGTCCAGACACCGACCACCTTACCGTTGTCCTCTATGAAAAGGGCCCCGATGTTATGCTTGGCCATCAATCGGAGAGCATCCTTGATGGTCGTTTCCGGGCCGGCGGTGATCAATTCGCTGATCCGGCAGGTGAGTATATCCGCTGCGGTTTTCATGTCGGTCTCCTTTGCCCCGTACACCAGGCATCCCCCTGGCAACCGGAAAGAGGTCTGTTCAGGACGACGCCATGATCGCTTTCAGTTCACTGCCATCGATTTTTTCCTTTTCCAGTAGAATCGCTGCCCCTTTTTCCAGAATTTGCCGTTTGCTTTTCAGAAGGTCCAGCGCTTTTTCATATTGCTTTTGAATGATGTCACGGACCTCACTGTCGATCAGTTCGGCAGTGGCCTCGCTGTACTCCTTGGCCCCCTGTATGACAGTATCCAGGAACTGGCCGCGCTTCTCCCTGGCAAAGTAGACCTGGCCGACAGTACTGCTCATGCCATACTCTTTAACCATGCTCCGTGCGATATCGGTTGCCTTTGCCAGATCGTTATGGGCACCGGTCGAAATGTCCTCGAAGATGATTTCTTCGGCGGCCCGCCCACCCAGGAGGGTAGCGATCCGATTCAGCAATTCCGTTTTCTTCATGAGAAAACGATCCTCTGTGGGAACCTGCATGGTATAACCGAGGGCGGCGATTCCCCGGGGGATAATCGATATTTTCTGTACCGGATCGGTACCCGGCAACGACAAGGCAACCATCGCGTGACCCATTTCATGGAAAGCGACAATTTCCCGCTCCCGGGGATTGATCAACCGGTTTTTCTTTTCGAGTCCGGCCACGATCCTCTCGACCGCCTCCTCGAAGTCGGCCATCTCCACCTTATCCTTGCCCTTTCGGACAGCCAGCAGCGCCGCCTCGTTGATCAGATTGGCCAGATCGGCCCCGACCATGCCGGGTGTCATTCCCGACAATACCGCCAGGTCAACCTCATCGCTTGCCTGGATGTCTCGGATATGCACGCGCAGTATCGCCTCTCGCCCGGTTTTGTCGGGTCTGTCCACCAGGATCTGTCGATCGAACCGGCCGGGGCGCAACAGGGCCGGATCAAGGATTTCCGGCCGGTTCGTAGCCGCCATGAGGATGACGCCCACCTGGGGATCGAATCCGTCCATTTCCACCAACAACTGGTTCAGGGTCTGTTCACGCTCGTCATGGCCACCGACGCCGCCGACGCCGCGCGCTTTTCCCAATGCGTCCAGTTCGTCGATAAAGATGATACAGGGCGCTTTTTCCTTCGCCTGGGTGAAGAGGTCCCGAACCCGTGCCGCCCCCAATCCTACAAACATCTCGACAAACTCGCTGCCGCTCAGGCTGAAAAAAGGCACATTGCTTTCCCCGGCAACCGCCTTTGCCAGGAGGGTTTTCCCGGTTCCCGGCGGTCCGACCAGCAATATCCCCCGCGGCATCTTCCCGCCAAGCCGGGTAAATCGTTCCGGCTCCCGGAGAAATTCAATGACTTCGACCAATTCCTGCTTGGCCTCGTCCACCCCTGCGGCATCCTCGAAGGTAACATTCAGATCTTCTTCCACATAGATCTTAGCCTTGTTCTTTCCGAGGGACATGAACCGCGCCTGCTGCCCGGTCATTCGCCGCATCATGAACATCCATATTCCGATAAAGATGGCAATCGGTACAATCCAGGAAAGCAGATCCCGAAAGAAAGTCGATTCAATTTCACCTTTAAACGTGACCTGGTATTCCTCGAGAAGCCCGGAAATATCCGGATCGACACGGACCGTGCGAAACATTTGGCCGGGTTCGCCGCCCTCTCCGACCATCCTGCCCTGAATCTGGTTCGAGGTAATCGCCACCTCGGAAACTTTCTTGTCTTTCAAAAGTTCCAGAAACTGGCTGTACGGTATGACTTTAACGGCAATGGCGGAAAAAATGATATTGTGAAGAATCAGTACGGCCCAGATCCCGATCAGCACATACCATATTGAAAACTTGTGGTGCTTTTCCATAAAATACCCTCTGTTTCGAATGTTTGGTCGCGCTCCGGGCCAGGTTCAACCCGGATTAGAACCGGTAAGGCAGGCTATATAAAACGTGCACCGTTATTATGAAAAACAACGATGTCGCATATCTTACGAATGGAGAAGTATACAGTTTAAGTATCACTAAAATATAAAAACGCGCCCCTATGGTGTCAAGGAACTTGCGGGAAGTGTCATATCCCGGAAATATTGGTGACATGTTCAGTTCAGGAGAGGTAGAGTGCCAGCATCTCTTCGATCTCGTTCATGCATTCCTGCCGAAGTTCCGGCTCGTCGGCAGGTCTTTCGATATTGATGACATGGGTGTCAAAATCGATCTCGACGATGGTGCAGCGGTGTTTGACGCAAATTTCCTTTGCGATTTGCAGAATTTGCAGCTTGTCCAGAGAGACCATGAGCGCTCCGAGGGATTCCCTGTGTGTTCGAGATGGCACCGTAATCGGATAATCTTGGTGCCGTATTCATATCTAAGTCCTTTCCCCCGGTCAACCCGGCGAATAGCCGGATCGGCTGCTAAATCTCCATGAATCCTGTAACGTTCGGATTCGGCCCCGGCATTCCGGTCAGAACAGGGAAACCGGGCACATAGACGCTGCAGCTTGCAGACCGTTGTCAGGAGGCGATGAATCTAATATAGTTCCCACATGCCATGTGCGTCCTCACCGATTCGATAACCCCAATAAGGAGACACCCATGCTTGACTTTCGTTTGACGCCAGAGCAGGCAGAGCTTCGGGACAAGGCCCGGCAATTTGCCGTCGCCGAGATCCTCCCCGTGGCATGGCACTACGATCAGCTCGATGAGACTCCGCTTCAAATTCTCCGCAAAGCCTACGACAAGGGATTTACGAACACGGATGTTCCCGCGAAATACGGCGGGAAGGGTTATGGGCTCTTGGAGGCCGCTCTGATGACAGAGGAATTTGCCGCTGCTTGCCCCGGGCTGGCAACCTCGATTTTCGACAACTCCCTTGGCATGGAGCCGTTGATCCTTTCAGACAACGAGGGGGTAAAACAAAAATACCTTCCCGGCATTCTCGATGACTTCAAGCTGATCTGCTTCGGTACCTCCGAACCCACGATGGGATCCGATGTCTCCGGGATCCGCTGTAACGCCGAACCAGACGGCGAGGACTATGTTCTTAACGGTACCAAGTACTGGATCACAAATGGTGGTTTGGCCGATTACATATCGGTGTTTGCGACGGTCGATCCAAAATCCAGCCACGAGGGGATTTGCGCGTTTCTCGTGGAGTTGAATTGGGAAGGCGTGACCGTGGGGCGCCCCATTCCCAAAATGGGCCAGCGCTGCTCCAATACGGTCGGGATCAATTTTAAAAACGTCCGGGTCCCAAAGGAGAATGTTCTGGCACCGCCCGGAAAAGGCTTTGTCCTGGCCATGCAAACCTTTTCCCGCACGCGACCCATCATCGGTGCTTTCGCAACCGGTGCGGCCCGGTCGGCTATGGAATTCAGCATCGACTATGCAAAAAAACGGCGGGCATTCGGCATGAAAATTAAGGATTTTCAGGCCATCCAGTTCAAGCTGGCGGAAATGTACCAGAAAGTTGAAACATCACGGATGCTAACATGGAAAGGGGCCTGGGAAGCAGACCAGGGACAAGATCCGACCATCACTGCTTCCATTGCAAAATTCTATGCCAGCGAGGCGGCCCTGGAGGTGGTAAACGATGCACTCCAGGTGTTTGCCGGATACGGCTACACAAAGATGTTCCCCATTGAGAAACTGCTGCGGGATGTCCGGCTGCTGCGCATTTATGAGGGGACCAGCGAAGTACAACGGATGATCGTGGCCGGCCACCTGCTTGGGAATTACCAGCCGACCATGCCGGCCCTGGAGGATTTACCGCTCCACATCGAACAGGAGCCCGATCAACTCGATTCGAACCAAACCGTCTGGCGATGTCGCATGTGCGGGTACGTGCACTATGGTGAAGAGGCTCCGGAAGAGTGTCCCTACTGCTTTTTCCCAAAGGCGTCGTTCAAACATATTGGAGCATAGGTCGATTGTCAGAATAACGTTCCGATCGGTAGATCGTGCACATGTAGAACGGTAGTCGACGCATCGGAATCGGTATCGGGTTCGGTATCGGTATCGATTACAAAAACAAACATCCTGTTTCGATTCCGATAGCGACCTCTGCACCGAGGATAGACGATCCTGGATTCCCTGGGAGTGACGATATGTGGAAGGAACGTTATAGGTTCAAACGGAACATATTCATGCCAACGACCATAAGTCCCAAATAAAAACCCCGCCCTTAATGGCGGGGTTTTTAAATGATATCTACAGGGGGTCCGGGCTAGGCGGTTTTGCGAGCCCCCTCTTTCCGCCGACCCCTCTCTTCCAATTTTCGCGTTCGCGCGTTGGCCTCCTGAAAGCGCCGGAGGCCGTCTTTTCCCAAATACCGGATCCCTAAACGCTCGTCGGTTTCAAATAGATCCACCATGAACAATCCATCCACGACATCCGAGAAGGATTTGTCGACATTAAAGGAGAGCAGGCTGCCGTTCAGCTTCAGGTACTGTCTCAACAGAATCGGGATTCCTTTCCCGTCTTTTTCTATCTCGGACACCAGAAGAGACACATCGTCCAGATCCTGAATGGATGTCTTCAACGTGTGGGCACTGATCCCGGCCAGCCGTCGAGGCCGATAGGGTCTCCGCGGCGACACCAGCCTGGAGAGAGAGTCATCCGTCTTTCTTTCTTTAAGAAACCGAACAATCAGATTCTTGGATACTTTATGGTAATCCTTGCTGATGCTCACGGCCCCGAAAAGGATATGGTAGCGGGGATGGCGGACCACAAATTCAATAATCCCTTTCCAGAGAAGCATCAAGCTGTTGAACTTTTTCTGATATTCGATCCGGATAAACGACCGCCCAAGCTCGATGGCATGGGTCAGCCGCTGAACAAATTCCGGCTTATACTTGAACAACGAGCTGGTATACAAGCCCTTTGTCCCATGGGATTCGAGAATCTGGTCGGCCAGACCGAGCCGGTAGGCACCGACCAATTCCTTACTTTGGCGGTTCCACAGAAACAGGTGGATGTAATACGCATCGTATCGATCGATATCCAGGGCCTCGCCGGTACTCTCCTCAACCTCCCGGAAGGTAATTTCCCGAAGACGGCCTATCTCAGTCAAAACGTTGGGGATCTGTTCTGATCCGGCGACATATACCGCCATATCGTTGTGTTCCACGAGCAGCTGATCCCGGGATAGATTCTGAATGTCTTTTGCGAGCAAAGCAGGTTTCACCGGCGGGATGGTGGGACTTTTTCGACGGCCGCCTGGCTTGGGAAGGACCTTCGTGGAAAGCCGTTTCAAAGGGTGGTTGTGGCGATTTTTTAAAATATCGGTGTTCAGTCTCAGAAAATGGACAAGATCCGTGTCGTCTTCAAAACGTTTCAGTTTTTGTCGAGGGATCGCCCGCCCGATATAGACGGTGATCTCCTTGTTCGTCTTGTTTGTTAGCTCCCTGGCAAGCAGAGCGGTTCTCAACCGTGGATGGATAAGGCCCATGCACTGAAAGAACCAGCCGTTTCGCCCCGGAAAATAGACCGGTAGTACGGCGGCTTCGGTCCGCCGGACGATGCCCGCCACATGGGAACTCCACTCCGGATCGATCACGCGGCGCTGACGGATGTTCAAACTGGCCACCTCTCCGGCTGGGAAGGTAGCCAGGACGCCGCCATGTCTGAGCCAGCGCAGGGCCTCCTTTAATCCCTTCAGATTGCCCTGCACCGCTTGCCGCTCTTCAAACGGGTCCACAGGGATGAAAAAATCCCCGATACCGGGAATGCGTTTCAGCAGATAATTGGTCAGGATGCGGAGATCCGATCGGGCCTGAAGCAGAAGCTTGCCCAGGATGACCCCCTCGATGCCGCCGAAAGGATGGTTAGACACCACCACCAACGGTCCCTTTTGGGGTATCCGATCAAGATCCCGGGGATCGATCCGGATCCGGACATTCATGTTCTCAAGGAGCGCCTGGAAGCAATATTCCGGGTTGTCTCTTATCTGCTCCAACCGTCGGAGATAGTCCCAATAAATGTGATTGAGATGATTAATGGAGAGCGCGTATTCGATCGGTCCACGGAAAAACGAAATCAGCGGGCCGGCGGATGTTTGAAGATCAATCAGTTTTTGAGCATTCGAACCGTTACGAAGCGTTTTATCGTCGGCATCGTTCATAAAGCCCCTATTCGTTATTAAGGTTTACCGGATAATTAAGCATAGAAAAAAATCATTTTCAACGGTAACTATACAATATGATGGTATCAGAACTCAATCAAAGACTATTTCAGGATATCATCTATGGGTTCCCGTTGCCAGAAATAGCTTTTTATGCATCCGGTGGGGACTTATCCACTATTATCAGCGCTACCCCGCCGGCCACAAATAGGATCAAAATACTCAAAATACCATACCGGGAATCGCCGGTCATCCGGCTGATAATCCCCATCAGAAAGGGGCCGATAATCGTCGCGAACTTTCCAAAAATATTATAAAAACCAAAGAACTCGGCGCTGCGCTCCGGGGGAATCAGCCGTCCGAAAAAAGACCGGCTCAGTGCCTGGATACCCCCCATGGAGGTTGCCACCAGAAACGCCGGGGCCCAGAATGCGGCCGTTTTGAGCTCCATGGGTTGGCTCGCCATGTGTCCTGGCCTCCGCGGGGGTTAAATCAATTTTGATTCAAGAGACCGCACCTTTTCGTCAAGGCGACCCATGGGTCCTTTTCGATAATCCGCTTTCATTGTCATGTAAACGCGATCACCGGTTCCAGTCATCTCGATGAAACAGCGACGGACCACACCCATGACGTCCTCCAGATCCCCTTCAATCAAGGTGCCCATGGCATGGGTGTGATGCGTCAACCCGCTTTCCCGGATCACCCTTACCGCCCGGGCCACCTCCGCACTGACACCTTCTCCCTTACCGATTGGAAAGATCGCTAAATCAACGATAACACTCATAAAAGCCTCACTTTCTTTGGCTGGTCCATGGCACTGGATCGTATTGACGGGCTATCGGACGCCCATGCATGGGACAATGCCTCCTGGTCGGGGTGTCAAAGCAGTCTGTCACATCAGGCCCCGGAAATCCTACTTTTTTGTCGGAATCGAGATGCGAATGGGCTCCGATCCTTCCCGAACAAAAACCGAAGTACCATCCAACCAGTGGGGATTACATTAAAAATCTGCCGAGATCCGATACGATCGCTATCTGGCATTCATCTTGCTTTGTACTGTATGCGGAAACTGAGAGACACCATCATAAAACTAAACAACGAACGGAGGCAACCGTGAATCCCATGGTCCCTGTCACATTCGAAGACACCAATGTGGAAGTACTGGCCCGCATCGTGAAAGCGACATCTGAAAAATTTGATTGTACCATGGAAATCGATTTCAAAGATGGAAACCGAAAGACGGAATTCATCGGAGACGATGCGTTAAAAGCATTCATCGCGGAAGAAGTCGAAGACATGTTCCGCCGGGGAAAGAAACAGGAAAAGAAATAGGAGACGACACGAATCAGTTATTTCTTCGCCTTCCCGTTTCGGTACCGGCCCTATGGGCACCGCCTATCGAAGAAGACACACGACCCATGTCGGCGCGTCGTGCGCCCTGCCTGACAGGTTCACTCCAATAAGCATCCCTATCTGTGATGTCCCTTGAAATCGGCCGTTCGAGAATGACCAAAAAATAAGAGACCTTGTGTTGCGGTATTCCGAAGTTCCGTATATAATAGGAAAAAACGCTCTTCCCGGATCCTGAATCTGAATCTCTCCATGTTCGGACCGGTAGCTGTCGAGTCTGTAATGGGAATTCCTTTTCCTTCGACCACTGTATAGACGATGCCATGAGCGGTTCACCCGTACATTGCATAGCGTACATTCACCTCACGGCTGCTTGAAACAAACCCTTGCTCCAATGACCGGGATAGACGGGATCGTCTGCATCCGGCGGTAATTTATAAAGGTATTCAACGATATACATGCCTATCTGGAGGAAAAAATGACTGGCACTGAAACCAATATGCTGCAGCATCATCTGAATTCGGTCAAATCGGGAGATCGCAGGTTCGAGAATGCTTTCCACAGCATTGCCCGAATGATTCTCGAAGACGATATTCAAAAGGTCGTCGTCAATGGCAAAACCGCATACGATTTCAGCATCTTTCGGCGCGGGAAGAAGCACATCATCGGAATGTATGAGGAAATCAACAGCTTCGTCTCCTATGTCAAGGATGCCTCCGAAGGGGGGTCGTCCAAGGAAATGGCCTTTGTGTTGGTCGGGGAACCCGGAAACGGTAAAACCTTCTTCGTGGAATACCTGTGCAGTCTGTACCGGCGCTTTCTTTCCAGCGACGGAAACCGCAAATACACATTTCGATTCAACAAAATGGATCTGCTGGGGACTTACGGACGTATCAATATGATCGAATCTCAGACCTACGAAGATCCGATGATCCTTGCCATGAATCTGTTCGACGACCCGGATGAGACCAAAACATATCTGGCCCAGGAGATTGGATTCTCAGACGCAGAACTCGACGCTTTTTATGAGGATTACCGTCCCTTGGGTGCCTGCAGCGGATATATCTGGAACGATATTCGCAACCATACCGGCGGAGATCTCCAGGAAATGCTCTCATTCGTGGAAATTATTCCGGTTCCGTTGACGGAAAGCCTGGGAACGGTGACCGGAAAGTACCCGGCAAAGGACAAGATCACTTCATCAGCAGTGGATCTGTTGGGTGAGGAATCGATCCAGCGTCTGCTCCACATCAGCGATACCAACAATCCCTATCGTTTCGATCTTCGTCGGGGAGCCCTGGCGCGGGTCGCCGGCGGCGGTATCCATTTCAGCGATGAAATTTATAAAAACAAGAAGGATCTCGTGCAGGTTTACCTGGGCGTCATTCAGAACCGTACAATTGAAATCGACGGCTACAAATGGCCCATCGACACGTTGATTCTGGCCACCAGTAACAATTCGGAATTCAACCGGTTTCTTGCCGAAAAAGAGGAAGCTCCGATCGTGGATCGGTGTCGTATTTGCTATGTCGCCCACAATACCAATTACAAGCTTCAAAAACTGTTGACCAATTACGCCATCGGCAGCGAAGCGAAAACGACTTACACCAAGGAAAATCTGCACCAGGATCCCAACCTGAATTACGCCGCGTCGGTGTCGGCCATTTTAAGCCGACTGCCGCGATCAGAGAAACTAACCCCCATTGAAACCATGAAACTGGCCGCCGGCGAAGTGGCCGGCGAAAAAAGCATCAAAACGCTCTCTGAAGTGATTGACGACCTGAATCAGGATCCGGACATCACGAAGCGCTTCGGCCAGAAGGGCCTTGGCCAACGCAACCTGGGCCGCGCCCTTCAGCTTCTGGTGGAAAGCTCGGAAACCAACGAGGGCGAGTGCATGTTTACGTATGACATATTCCGTGCCCTGGAGAGGGTGATTCTCGATTATGTCACCGATGCGAACGACCGGGCCAAGTACCTGGAAGATCTGAAAATCTCTAAGGGTCTCTACCGGGAACGGATCATGACCGAAATGTTCAATGCCTATATGGATGAACCCTATGCGATCCGGAAGGACGTCATGAATTACGTCAATATGATCATCGGCATCGATGCCGAAAACCTGGGGGCAGATAGAATGTGGAAGTACAAGGACCCCCAGACCGGTGAGCTCAAGGCGCTCAAAATCGATGAACGATTCATCAACAGCGTGGAAGAACGGCTCCAGCTCAAAACCGATGAACAGCGGGACACGTTCCGCACGTCCATACGCAAGATTTACGGCCAGAAAATTTCAGTCGATCCGAATTACGATTTCATGGACAACCTGGAGTTGGTCAAGGCGGTGACGGATGTTCGACTCAAGTCGGACATTGCCGGTGCCGGCAGTCTGATCGGTGCGTTGGCCAACCGGACCAACGAGGAAAATCAGAAGCTTTACGACCGGATGATCGACACGATGCTCAACAAGCTGGGTTATTGCCGGACGTGCGCCCAGAAAACGATAGAGTACTTCTGTACCCAGGAAGACGAAAGCTAAAATCGCTTTGCGATTTTAGTACGTACCATAATGATCATGAATAACCCATGAAACCGAGCTTCCTCCAATGAAAGATGACCGGGAAGACATACGAAAGTGGATTCGACAGCTCAACCTGCCGCCGGAGGAGGAGAGGCGACGACTGGCGGAATTGGAGGGGTCTGTCTCCCATGATCTCCCCGAAACGGCCGCGGATACGGAAGGTCCTTGGGGGGCGGAAACCATCTATGGCCATCACGATCTCTTGTTTGTGCAGGCCATGACCGAGCCCCAGGGGTCATCGACGACCCATCTCAGTTCCATCGATGAATTGCTCGAGCGGGACAAACAACGCGAAAAAGACGGATTCCCGAGAAAAATCCGTGTCGGCCGTTTGATCAAGCCCGGCAGGGGGGGCAGTGACAAAGTCGTTGTGGTACCTACGACCGTGGAAGAAAAGCTTCTACACGACGCGTCACCGGAGTCCGAGCAGGAGGAGGGCTCCGCCGGAGGTACCGGAGACGGGGAAGAAGGAGAAGTGATCGGCGAACAGCCGATCCGGGATCAGGACACCGGCCCCGGTTCCGGCCCCGGCGAAGGTGAGGACGGCGCCCACGAAATTGAATCGAGCGCCTACGATCTGGGAAAAATCCTGACAGAACAATTCGAACTACCCAATTTGAAGGACAAGGGAAAAAAGCGCTCCCTCACCCGTTACACCTACGATCTCACCGATCGCCATCCGGGATTCGGACAATTTCTGGATAAAAAGGCAACGCTGCGGCAAATCCTGGAAACAAACATTGCCCTCGGTAGGGTTCCGGATATAAACGACATCGATCCTACCGGATTTCTCATCGCTCCCCAGGATAAAATCTACCGTATCCTCTCGCGGGAAAAGGATTATGAATCCCAGGCGATGGTTTTTTTCATCCGCGATTATTCCGGGTCGATGCATGGGAAACCCACCGAACTGGTCGTCACCCAGCATGTCTTGATATACAGCTGGCTGCTGTATCAGTACGCCCGGCAGGTAGAGACCCGTTTCATACTTCACGACACGTCGGCCAAGGAAGTTAAAGATTTTTACACCTATTACAACTTGAGGGTCGCCGGGGGGACCCAGGTTTTTTCCGCTTACCGCATGGTCAATGAAATCGTGGCAACGGAAAACCTGGACCGGGATTACAACATTTACGTTTTTCACGGTACGGACGGAGACGACTGGGATACCGACGGGAGCAAGGCCGTGCCCGAGCTCCGCCAAATGATGACATACGCCAGCCGCATCGGTATCACCGTGGCCGAACACTCCACCGATTCGGCAAACAACACGGAAGTGGAGAGATACCTGAAGAAATCTGAAATATTGGACCGGCATCCCAGCCTGGTTCGGCTCGATGTCATGGGCCTGGATGCCGACGAACCGCGTCTTATCGAGGGGATCAAATCACTGATTTCGGAATAAAATCGCGCAGCGATTTTATGAAACGCGACGATGTCGCTCATACCTAGAAAGAATAAATAACTCAAGCTCGAAGCTGAAAGCTGAAAGGTTACCCGCTTTCGGTGGGCTAAAAGGATGCAGGATACAAGATACAGGATGCAATCCTCATGAGAAGAGAGTCAACGTTTGATCGGACTATCTTGCATCCTCGATCCTGAATCTTGTATCCCGGCGTTACCGGCCAACCGGCTAACTGGCACACGGGCGAACGGGCCAACGGATACCATGGATATCGTCACCCAGCATACGAAACAGATCATGGAAGGCTGCAAAGAGCGGGCCCGCGATGCCGGACTCCGATTCCAGGACGAAACCCTGGAATATATCGTTACCAACCGGGACCTGCTGGAACTGTCACCCAAGATGATGATCCCGACCCTCTACGATTACTGGGTCCATGACGTGGAGGTGTTGAAAGAAAAAGGCAAGTACGAATTATACCCGAGCAACCCCTACGAGACGGTCATCAACACGCGTCCGGCGATATCGTTTTATAACGATAACAATCCGGATTGGATGAATGTGATGATCTTCTACCATGTACTGGCCCACATCGACTTTTTCCAGAACAATCTGTATTTCCGGCATACGTGGGAGTACGACTTTACCGGCCAGGCACTTTCGGATAAACGGATGATTTCCGGTCTGCGCGCAGAGAAAGGGCGTTGGGTCGATTACGTCATCGAGTTTGCCCGGGGTATCGACAATCTGGTCGGGTATTTCAGCGAACTTTCGGCCCTGCACCGTCCCCCCCCGACAAATCAGTCGCCGCGCCTTGACTATTATTTCGATGTGTTTCTCCAGAAGATAAAGAACGCCAAGGCCAATGACTATCTGAAGGAAATTCAGCGCTACAACGCCTGCATCAGGGAATCGGGAGAACAGGGCGAACAGGTGTTTTTCTCCGAAACGGCCCGCAAGTATCCCGAGTTTGAGGCACTCTATCAAAAAAGCCTCGATGACAAATCACGTCCGGCCGTCGATCTGCTCCAGTTCCTCTGGGAGCATTCCGAGTCACTGAACAAGGAAGAACATCTATGGATGAAGTCGGTGCTTCAGATGGTCCGCGGCACGTCTCTATTTTTTCAACCCCAGATCCGCACCAAAATCATGAACGAGGGTTGGGCCAGTTACTGGCATGAAACACTGTTTTTACTCGATGACCGCATCCACGGCCACGAAGTGGATTACGCCCGTGTCAACTCGGGTGTGACGGCGATGCCCCGTGTCGGATTAAATCCGTACGCGCTGGGCATGCGCCTGTTTCAGTATATCGAAGAAATGGCCGACAAGGGCCGGTTCAGTTTCGATTTCCGCTCATTGCTCGATGTTGAACAACGGAAACGATACGATGCAGGTGCGGGTAACGGGAAACAGGCCATATTTTCCATCCGGGAGGATTATAGCGATTTTACCTTCATCCAGACGTTTTTGGACCAGAACTTCGTCGATCGCAACAAATTGTTTGTCGCAGGGCGCCGGATGAACCAGGATCGGATGGTTTGGGAATACTATGTCAGAAGCAGAAAAGCGACCGATTACCGAAAGATGGTGATCGATTCACTATACCATCCGCCCCGCATTGACATATCCACGGAGAACGACGGGTCAAAGGTCCTGTATCTGAACCACCGATTTGAAGGCAAGCCGCTGGTTCGGGATTTCATTCAGAATACCATGATCGGGATCGAGTTTCTCTGGGGAAAACCGGTGAAACTGGAGACCAGCGAACGGATCCCGTCCGGTCCCTCCACCGAGGCAACCTCACCCGGCGCCCCCCCGGTGGCGGGCAAGGAAGCGGGCTGGGAGCGGGTCGTCTATACAATGAAAGACAAGACACTGACACGCGAGGTGGTTTCCGGATGATATTGGAGTTCCAGGATTCAAGATACAGAATGGAGTCAGGATAGGGACTGCAAGCGCTGCGGATAGATTATTAGCTGAAAGTTCAAAGCTGAAAGCGAAATTAACCGAAACACCGTTTACTGCGGAACGTACGCAGCGAATGCCAAACACCCGGTACCGAATACCCGACTGCCGGGCGCACGGGCAGACGGGCCAACGGTCATACAGGTCGATACCATGTTAAATATCAAACGCGCACTCGACCATCTGGACGAGCGTTTAAACCACTTTGAGCAGCGACGCACCATCGACTTCGAGGCATTTCTGACCCTGCTGGTGCTCAATCCGGATGTGGTGATCCGCAATGTGTTTCAGGTGTTTCACGACATGTTCGAGACATACGTCGGCAAGGGCGATGATGAGTATCCGGACGATCCGGAATCGATTCAATTTGTAAAGTATGACACCGGCAGTCTCTTCGTGGAGGGGTCGGACAATCCTTTCTTTGCAGATCGTCTGTTCGCAAACCGGCTGATCAAACATGTCGAAGCACTCAAACGGGGAGCGCAGCAAAACAAGATTTACATCTTCGACGGGCCCCCGGGATGTGGGAAAAGTACGTTTCTGAACAATTTGCTGAAAAAGTTTGAAGAATACGCCAATTCCAAGGCAGGATGCCGGTTTGAAACGGTTTGGCGGATTGAAAAAAAGGCCATTGCCGACTTGTCGAGCAAGGATAATGCCCCCTGGTTTGAAAAGCTTGCGAAGATGTTGGAGAAGCCGGAAACTCCGGAAGAAGGGTATGTCAAAGAAAAGGACGGTGTTGAACCGGAGGACAACCAGGAGGAGTTCGAGCTGGAGCATCTGGACAATCCATTTGCCGGCGGTTCCATCGAGGTTCCCTGCCCGAGCCATGACCACCCCATACTGATGATTCCAAAAAGCCACCGCCGGGAATTTTTCGACGACCTCCTGGAGAACCATGAGTTCAAATGGAAGCTGTTCACCGAAAAAGAGTACGATTGGGTCTTCAAGGACAATCCGTGTACCATCTGTGTCTCCCTGTACGACGCGCTTCTGGACAAATTGAAGAGCCCTCGCCGCGTTTACCAGAGAATCATGGCCAGGCCGTATCAATTCAAACGCCGTTTGGGAGAGGGCATCAGTGTGTTCAATCCCGGGGATCGGCCTCCCAAACAGTACGTGTTGAGCAACCCGATGCTCCAGGGGCGGATCAATGCGGTCCTGGAGGACAGCAATCTGGTGCGGTACGTATTCTCCCGTTATGCCCGCACCAACAACGGCATTTATGCCCTGATGGACATCAAATCCCACAATACCGAGCGGCTGATCGAGCTCCACAACATCATCAGCGAAGGGGTTCACAAAGTCGAGGACATCGAGGAGAACGTTGATTCGCTGTTTCTGGCGCTGATGAATCCGGAAGATAAAAAGAACATTCAGAACATCCAATCATTTTCTGACCGTATCGAATATATTCGGATCCCCTACGTGCTCGATCTCAACACCGAAGTCGAAATCTATCGAAACATCTTCGGCAGGCGCATCGATGATCACTTCCTGCCGCGGGTGCTGCACAATTTCGCACGGGTCATCATTTCGTCCCGCCTCAGAATCAAATCCAACGCCATGCTCGAATGGATTGAACAACCCGAGAAGTATCGCCTCTATTGCGATGAGAATCTGCAGCTCCTTAAGATGGAAATCTACACCGGTTACATTCCGGAGTGGCTCGGTGAAGATGACCGAAAACGATTCACGGCAAAACGCCGCCGCAAGATCATCGCCGAATCCGAGTTTGAAGGGGACAAGGGATTTTCGGGCCGGGATTCCATCAAGATATTCAACGATTTCTTTTCGGCCTACGCCACCGAAAACCGTATGATCAACATGTCCACCCTGTGCAATTTCTTTGGCAAGGTTCGCAAGGATCTGAACGAAATGATTCCCGGCAACTTTCTGGAGTCCCTCCACCGGATGTATGATTACAGCATCCTCCAGGAAGTCAAAGAGGCCCTCTATTACTATAATGAGGAGCAGATCGCCCGGGATCTCAAAAACTATTTGTTTGCCCTTAACTTCGAAATCAACTCAGAGGAAACCTGCAACTTCACGGGCGACCGTCTGGAAATTACGGAAGAGTTTTTATCAGGGATTGAAAACCGCCTGCTGGGGGCATCCGCCGACGATGCTTCCCGGGCGGCGTTTCGAAAAGACACCCAGAGAGCCTACACCACCAAAACCCTGACCCAGGAAATCATGATAGACGGACGGGATATCGAAAAGACGGAACTTTATGGCACACTCCACGAGCGATATGCACACAACATCAAGGAAAAGGCGCTGGATCCCTTTCTGGAAAACGAAAACTTCCGAAGGGCGATTAAAGATTACCGCACCGATGAATTCAAGACATATGACCGTCGCATCCGGGACGACGTGACGTTTTTGATCAACAACCTCATCGAAAAATCCCGATATACCGAGCTGGGGGCCCGGGAGGTCTGCATCTACGTTATCGACCAGGACCTGGCGCGGCGATATGAGAAGACCTGACGCAGAAATCGACTAATTTTTGCCGCCCTTCCGTGCTGGTCGGAATGACGGCGGCGATGTCGCCCCGGTCTTCGACAAGCCATGGCAGAAGGCGATTCCGGGGTGCCGGTAAAAAGACCATGTTTTCAACAGTTGAGTCTATCATGAATCCAGTCAGCATTTCCGGTTTGACTTGAATCCGACGCCACAGTAATATCTCGCCATTTCCGCCAACCCAAAGCTACAGAACACATGGATAAAGAAAAAAAGCCTGCCTCTATCAGGCATCGACGTTGGATCGTCATCATTAGCCTGGCCGTTTTTCTCATCGGTATATGGCAGCTGTTTGCGGGCCATTACGGGGAAGAAGAAAAGGAAGTTCGTCGCCACATCCGGGAAACCGTGAAGAAAACCTTTCCTGAGCAGACCGCAAAATTTTCCACCACATTTGGATTGTCTTTCGTTGAAGTGGACGGCACAGGGTCCCGCCCCATGTCTTTGGCTCGAAACACCGTCGTTCTGATTCACGGCCTGGACGATCCCGGAAAGGTTTGGCGAAGTCTGGCGCCGGTATTGGTCGAGGAAGATTATAATGTATACAAGTTGGCATATCCCAATGACCAGCCGGTCGTGGAATCGGCCCGTTTTTTTTTCGGGGAACTTAAAAAGCTCAAACAGCTGGGCATCGACCGAATCTTTATCGTGGGGCACAGTATGGGCGGCCTGGTCTCCCGGGAAATGCTCACCCGCCCCGACATCGGATACGAAGCGGCAGCAAGGAACGGGATGGTCCCCGGAGTCGCCTCGCTGATTATGGTGGGAACCCCGAATCATGGATCCCAAATGGCCCGATTCCGGGTCTTCAGTGAAATGCGTGATCAGCTGGGTCGGATTGCCAAGGGCGAAAGCACCTGGCTGGGCGGGATCCTCGACGGGGCCGGCGAGGCCAAAATCGACCTGCTGCCGGAAAGCCGCTTTTTAACCGAGCTGAACGCCCGGCCCCATCCCGAGGGGCTTGATATGCTGGTCATCGCCGGCATCACCAGCCCCTGGAATGAGACAGACATTAATGGCTGGATCAGCAGCTTGCGTCAAAAACTACCGGAAGACTTGCATGGAAGGGTCGACGAGCTCAGTGAGAATATGATCGCCATGACCCACGGGTTGGGGGACGGTCTGGTGACCGTGGACTCCGCGCGACTGGAAGGCGTCCCCCTCCGGACCGTGGACGGTACGCACCTGTCGATCATCCGTAACATCACCAAAGACAGCCGCCGCATCCCCCCGGCGGTGCCGATCATTTTGTCCCAAATAAAATCGTTTGACGATTTTATGAAACGCGACGATGTCGCTCATGGTGTAAACGAATGAGATAGCGCCCATTGGTTGAACAAATCATCAATCAATTCAGCCTATTCATAAGATTTCAGAGACCGTGCTACTTGCGAACGCCCCTGAACTACCGACTGGGCCCTCTATGCTCTGGCTGTTCCCTGTCGTTACCGGCAACTCCGGGTGTTTCATTAATCTCCGTTGCTGCTTCCGGCTGGCCTGTATACTCATAAACCTCATCTGCGATTTGACAGGCGTCCTCCTTGCCGACGGATACATCGGCAAAGAAAGCCGCGGCCGAGCCGAAGGGCCCGGCTATGAGAAATCCTCCTGCAATTCTTCCGAACATCCTGAAGGTGTTTCCGGCAGCGAAGACCAGGTCCGGGTCGGCCAACGTGCCCCCCAATCGAACCCACTGGGACATGCGCCTAAAGCTGATTGTGACCCCGACCCCGGAGGACCGTTTCGGTGTCGGTTTGATGCTCAGATTTAATTTTTCGGTTTTTAGATTGATACCTCCGGCACTGATTAGGGTGGTCTGATCAGTGTCGAGCAGTACCTTGACATCAGCCAAACCGTCTTTGATGTTGATATTGTTCACCCAGCAGTTGATGGGAGTATATTCTGCCCGAACCTGAGAAGGATTAAACAGTTGGAGAAGATCGCCCATATATCGTTGAAGAAAAGCGAGGTATCGGCTGACGATCCGCCCATCTTTTATCGCAGCACGGATGTCCCCGTTGAGCCCGGCCATTAGAGCGGCCATCGAGTCCCCGGATCCGTCAAGACGGACATCCATATCCAGCTTGCCCTCAAGATTTGCTCTACTTTCAAGTTGGTCGAGCTTGGCCCCAAGGGAGAGTTGCTCGACATGTATTGCCGTTTTCCACACCGGCATCGCCTCTCGAGAATTAAGGTCGAACAAAATATCCGCGCTGCCTTCTCCGATACGGAATGTGAACGGCGTAATCCGCAGGTGAAGATCCGCATCGAGTCGAGATAACCCTTCCAGATTCCACGCTTTGCTGGAGAATACGCGGGCGCTTGATGTGCCGGGAGATGGCGGAGGAGCCGTGGCGGTCTCTTTTGAATCCTCGCGAGCCAAAACCGGGCGAAGGTCCAACTTGTTCGACGATATGTCGGCACGCACCTTGGGACGCTCTCCGGACAGATCCAGTTCCACCCATCCCTTGTGCTCACTCTCACCCCAAATCGCGGTCAGAGAAGATGTTCGGTACACGTTCGGGGCAATATCGACAAAGTGCCCGGAAAGTCTTAAGGCCCCCTGAGGAAAGAAGGCCTTCCCGCTCAGCTTTTCGAAAATTGCCAGATCACTGGATCGGATGGCAAAATCAAGATTCATCCCTTTTGGGATCGAAGGGTCTTTAATTGTCCCTTTAACCATGACCGATACCAGCTCATCCTTTCCGAAATTCAGATCCAGATCTGTAAAGGTATATGTGTCTCCCCGGCCGACCACGCGGACGGCCAGTTTCAGGGGACCCAGGTCCGGTATCCCGCGCAGCGATTCAATGGATTCAATGGTCACGGGTGCCAGGGTGGTTTTGGAGGATTCCAATTCAAGGGCGATCATCGGAGAACTCTTCGCAAGAACGAGATCCACCCTGCCGCGCAGGTCATTTTCCCCGATAATGGCATTGAGATCTTCGATGCGGTAGGTCTTGACCGCAGGATCCGATAGCCGGCCGGACAGTTTGTAAACCCCCTCCAGGGGAACGGGCTGCCCCAGTAATTGTTCGAGTCGTGCCGCATCATTACCCTTGATTGAAAACTGCACATCCAGACCGCGTCCGGCGGACAGATCATTTAAAGCACCCTTAAGAGAGATTTTGGCGAGCTCCTCTCGACCCATATCAAGATCCACACGTTCGAGGGTGATACGGTCAAGCGGCCCCGACAACTGGGCCTTCAGCGCGAGCGGTCCGAAATCGGTGATCTTGCTGATAGGGGTAATCCACTTTTTGTCCGGTAAAGACAGGGATTCCAGGCTGATCTGCCGGCTGGATAATTCAACGAACAGACGCGGCTGGTTACCGGCCAGATCGATATTCACCCGACCGGAAAGCTCGTTTGGTCCAAGGAGGATTCCCAGATCGGCAATCTCATAGGTGCTCGCTTCTGGTTTAGCGATACGCCCGGAGACATCAAATATCCCCTGGGCGGGTAGGGCGCCACCGTATAGCTGTCCCAGTTGACCGACGTCCTGACCGCTGGCATGAAAGGTCAAATCGATGCCCTGAAGGCTTTTCACCTTCTGGATGGTCCCCGACATCTCCAGTTTTAAAAACCGGCTATTCCCCGAACTCAACTCAAACATGTCGATTGAGCGTTCCCCGGAAAAACCGGTCATGTGAAATCGCATCTCAAAGGGATCCATCTGGTCCAACGCCTTGACCCAGGGCTGCCCGACACTTTGCTTGGGAATGATGCTTGAGGCATCCAGATCCCGTGAGGATAGTGTCGCTTTCCATTGAGGTGCCTCTCCCCTGAGATCCCAATCCATAGATCCTTCGAAATCGTTTTTTCCCAGGGACACCTGGAGTTTGGGTACCTGGAACAGCTTTGGTTCCGTGATGGCGGCTTTCCCACTGGCGTGAAAGGCCCCTCGCAATGGTAGTTTACGGTTAAAGATCCGTGACGCATTGGATAAATCCCGGCCACGCATCTGAAAGTCCAGATCTACACCGCTCAGCTTCAGCAGGTTCCCGATGGATCCTCTCAGACTGGCCTTGACCACATCCTCGGTTCCAAAGATGACATCAAGTTTGGGCAATGCCAGCTTGTCGACAGGTCCGGTTAACACAGCATCCAGCGTGAATGGCCACAAACCGAATTTCTCGGAAGACAGTTTGGCGGTCAACATCGGAATGGGCTCAGCCATGCTCAATTCCATCCGTCCGGTGATGAGATGGTCTCCAATGGCGACCCGCATGTCGTCGGCTTTGTAGATTTTGGGTTTCGGATCCGATAGGCCGGCCGTGATCCGGAAAGGGCCGCGCAGGGGAATTGGCGGGATGCCAATCTTAACCAAATTCGCCGTGTCCTGACCGGTTGCCGTAACATCCAGCGCGACACCCCGCATCGAGATCACATCGTTGATCTTGCCGGTGACCGCAAGCCTGACCCGTTCTTCTTCGCCGACAGCCGCATTCAAAATGTGCAAGGCCGGTTTCCCATCCGCATCGCTTACCCTGGCTGTGATTGTAAAGGGGCCGAACTCCGGAACCTTGGGTTGTTCTGCGTAACGGGCGATTTCCTTGGTCGAAGAGCCGCTGGAAACGATGTCGAAGGAAAAACTCTCAAATTCAATCGGATCGCGGACACTTCCTCGAACCGTTGCCGACGTCCCGCCGGATGTCAGAGAGAGGTCCGCTGATAGCGCAAGGTTAGGGTCGAGCCATGCCCAGATTGGACCGAAGTTTCCCTTCACGGTAAGCGGAATGTCTTCCACCGCCCCACTTGCCTTCAATCGGACCGGTTTATCCCATCCCCGAATGTTGGCGTTGGCGCTGTCAATTCTGATTTCGAGAGTTAAATTCCTTTTCTCGTCAATGTAATTGAATCGACCCTTTTCGATGGTCAGATCTTTTACGATGAACACCGGCAACGTCGACAGGTCAGGTGGGCGCTCCTGGGAGGCCGCCGCTTGGATGGTGTCAAAAAGGAGATTCACATCGCCGGATTTGTTGAACTCCAGGAGAAAATCAGGCTCGATGAGGTGGATCCGCTTGAACACCAGGTCGCCCAGAATCAGGGGCCACAATTTCACCCGAAGCTCGATACGGGTTGCGGTCAAAAGGTCGGGCCGGGATCCCCAGGGAGCATTTTGAAACCGGACGTCATGAATTGAGATGACAGGAGAGAAACCGAGGCGAACATCCAAATCGCCGGCAATCACCAGTTCCCGACCGGTGGTTTCCTTTGCCAGCTGTTGGATCCGTGGTTTTAGTGTGTTGAAATCGTAAGCTGCCACCAAAATGAAGGCCGCCAGAATCAACCCGGCGACCAGCAATGCGGCAACAGCAATGGCTTTTTTCCAGTGCATAAGGGATTCTTCAATCGTCGAGAAAAAGGTTAGCGGAACATCATCCCGAAATCAGCAGATACCTTAGTGCAAAATATACCGGGGGAATAAAAATAGCCGGCAACATGTTACCGATTCTTAGTTTCTGAAGATCCAATATATTGATACCGATGGCCATGATCAATACGCCCCCCACAGCCGACATTTCATTGATCATGGGCGGCGTCAGAAACTGCTTGAAAAACGATGCCCCCAGTGTGATGGCCCCCTGGTACAGCAGAACAGAGAGGGAGGAAAACAGCACACCGACACCAAGCGTGGACGCGAAAATTACCGAAGTGACGCCGTCCAGAACCGACTTGGCGAACAGGGTCTGATGGTTGCCGGCAAGCCCGCTTTCAAGTGAGCCGACAATGGCCATGGCCCCGACACAGTACACCAGACTGGCCGTGACAAACCCATGGGTAAACCCATCACCCCCCAGTTTGAACATACCTCCCAACCTATTTCCAAGGCCCTCGAGCCGATCTTCAATCCGGAGCAGTTCGCCGATCAGACTGCCCACGGCCAGACTGATAATCAAAAGCAACAGCTCCTGGGTTTTCAGACCTCCCGTCAGGCCGATAAGAACCACCGCCAGACCGATGGCCTGCATGATGGTCCGATTGGTCTTTTCGGGAATGCCTCCCCTGAACATAAGCCCGATGAGGCTTCCGGCAATAATCGCCCCTGTGTTCACCAGCGTACCCAGCATACTTTTTCCTCAAAGAAAAATTCGAAATCCGAAGCTCGAAGCTCGAAACTCGGAATAAACTCATAAAACAGAAAAAAAAATAAACTACAAGCTGTTTGACACAGTTTGGTTTTGTATTTTGTAATTTGTTTCGGATTTCGATATTCGCGCTTCGAAATTATTATGGAGTGAAGCTTTGGGCATCCTCAGCTAGTCCATTAGAATTGAAGGCGTTTTAGCCCCTCATGATTGATTATTTGGGTCGATAGACCTCTTCCTTCATCAGATCCCGGTTAACGGAACCGCCGCTGCGCTCCATATCCGAAATCCACCCCTGGACACGGCGGCGACCGTAGGCATGTTCCCAGGCGGCAACAATGCGATCCACCGGGATATCTGTATCGGTACCATGGTCCTCGAGGTATTCCATGAAGGGCGACAGTTCTGAATTGTAGGGCTGCAGCAGGGCATCCCGGCGACCATCGAAATCCAGGGGAGCGGCACCGTAGCGGAGACAGAGCTCGGCGTTGAACGCCGGCGTGGCCTTGACCCAGCGCCCCTCAAGAAGCAGTTCCGTATAGCCATGATACACAAACCGATCCGAGCCCAGAAATTCGATGAGCTGTCGCGACGCCAGGTGATTGCGGACGGTGGCAAACCCGATGCGGGCAGGAATGCCGGAGGCCCGTGCCAGCGCACACAACAGGCCGGCCTTGCTGATGCAGAACCCGCGCCCGACGCTCAGTACATGGCTCGATCGATAGTGTTCCGGTCGATAAAATGGGACATAGGGATCGTAGCGGATGTCGTCCGTACCGCGTAAAAAAGCCGGACGGCTGTCTCGACCGGCCCCCGGCTGCTACCGGTTGCCGATCGGGCGTATTCGACAATCACCGGATGATCACTGTCCAGAATTGCGGTCGCCGATATATATCGGGAATGTGAAGCGTCCATGGCATTATCCGATACCTTTGATAAATGAAGTTGATGATCCGCTTATAGCAACCCCCCGGGACGTCGTCAAAACCACCTTCGGCCCCATTGTTCACCCACAGCGCGACTCATCCGCCAATGGCTATAAATCTTGACACTTTTCTGATGAAACACTATAGTTACTTGATTTCAATTGATTTTTTTAAGTTTTGAAATACCTGCCATGCAAAAAGCACTGTTGTCATTCAACCCGGTGGCGGCCCTTGGCCGCCTGACCATTTCATTGGTCCAGGAAATCGGCCGCATCGGGCTGTTTTTCGTCCGGGGACTCTTCCATATCGTTTCAGTCCCCTTGCAATTCGGAAAAATCATCCATCAAATCTATTTTATCGGTGCGAAATCCGTGCTGGTGATCTGTCTGACCGGTGCGTTTACCGGAATGGTCCTCGGGCTGCAGGGATATTACACCCTCTCCAAGTTCGGATCCGAGGGGTTTTTAGGGGCGGCCGTGGCGCTGTCTCTGATTCGTGAACTGGGCCCGGTGCTCACGGCTATCATGATCATCGCCCGGGCGGGATCGGCCATGACCGCGGAAATCGGGATCATGCGCATTTCCGAACAAATCGATGCCCTGAAGACCATGGGTATTAATCCGGTTCGATTTCTGGTGAGCCCCCGCCTTGCCGCCGGTCTGATTTCGTTTCCCCTGCTGACGGCGCTGTTCGATGTGATCGGGATCTTTGGCGGTTATGTCACCGGATCCATTTTGCTAGGGATCAATTCCGGGATTTATTTTTCACGGGTAGAGTCCAGTGTCCGGATGACCGATGTCAACGGCGGATTCACGAAAGCGATCGTTTTCAGTGTGGTGGTCATTACCATCTGCTGTTTCCAGGGGTATTATACCCATACCCGCAAGGAAGGGTTCGGTGCCAAGGGCGTCAGTCTGTCGACCACCTCGGCGGTGGTGATATCCTGTGTTCTGGTCCTGATTGTCGATTACATCGTAACGTCATTTTTACTGTAACGAAATGAATCAGCCCCTGATACAATTCGATAATGTGAACAAACGCTTCGGGGATCACAATGTGCTCAAGGGGGTCTGCCTCCGTGTGTTCAAGGGGGAGATCACCACCATCATTGGAAAGAGCGGGGTCGGCAAAAGCGTGCTTCTCAAGCATATTATCGGGCTCATGGAGCCGGATTCCGGACAGATTCTTTTCAATGGCGAACCCATGGCCGCCATGAAGCGGGGGGAGCGGAGACGCCTGGAACGGAAATTCAGTTATATGTTCCAGGGATCGGCACTGTTTGATTCCATGACTGTCTACGAAAACGTGGCCCTTCCCCTGAAAGAAAAAAGCCGTCTCAAGGAAGCGGAGATTGAAAAAAGGGTCCTGGATAAGCTGGAGGCATTGGATCTGTTGAATATCGATGAGAAATACCCGTCCCAGCTTTCCGGCGGGATGAAAAAACGGGTCGCCCTGGCACGGGCGCTGATCACCGAACCGGAGATTGTCCTGTTCGACGAACCGACCACCGGCCTGGACCCCATCCGGAAAAACGCGGTACACGGGATGATATCCGAATATCAGAAAAAATTCGGCTTTACCGGGGTCGTGGTGAGTCATGAAATCCCCGACATCTTCTATATTTCCCAGAGAGTGGCCATGCTGGAGGAAGGAAGCATTTTTGCGGAGGGAACCCCGGCAGAAATTCAGGATTCCTCGGACCCGGTGGTGCAAAACTTCATCCATGGCCTCATGGCACCGGATCGGGAAACCACCGGAATGGAATCTCGAAAAGCGTGTGAGGTTCACTTTCTTCAGGAACGATCCCGGCTGAATCGGCATGGGACGCCGTTTTCGGTGATCGTGTTCACCTTCGACAACATCGATGAACTCTATGAGAAGACAGGGCATGTGGGCGGACAGAACGTGATGAATCATTTCATTGACATGCTCAGGGCAAGGCTCCGCATCACCGACACCTGCTGCCGGTATGGATTGAACCGCGTCGTTGCGATTATGGACGGTGTGGACAATGAGTCGGCCGGCCGTCTCTGCCACAGACTGGCTCAAGAGATGACGGGCGTCCATTTGGCAATCGCTGAACCTGGCTCTGACAAATGTTTCAGAATCAGTGCCGGCATTGCCGACGTGAAAGCGGAAGGCAACCTCGAGGATGCCGTTACAGCGGCGATATACCGGGCGGCTGGATTGTACGAATTTCAGGTATGCGAATAAACCGGGTGCCCGAAAAAAAATTCGGGCACCCGGTTTATGAAACGCGGCTCTCGCCGCTCTGGAAAAATATGGATTTAATTTGACGGGTAAGGGCAAGGTTTGGCGCTCTGAGCGGAGGTGTTTTCGAATCTGCAGGTTTTGAGTTATAATACTTTGGCAGCACCAGATACCGGATACCCAATACCCAATACCCAATGGCGAATGCAGTGAGGGAACCATGAATCGAACCTCCATCGAAACGGCGGTCGGCATCTTTATGCTGATCGGTATTGCCTGCGTGGGTTATCTCACCATTAAACTCGGAAGGATGCAACTCATCGGAGGAGACCACTACACGGTGAGCGCCCACTTTCAGTCGGTGTCCGGCCTGCGTATCGGAGCCTCGGTGGAAATGGCGGGGGTGCCGGTCGGCCGGGTCGAGGACATTACGTTGGATCTGCAGCGGGAAGATGCCAAGGTACTTCTGAACATCGAGAACCACATCAAACTGACCGACGACGTCATGGCATCGGTGAAAACCTCCGGTCTCATCGGAGACAAATTCATTCTGCTGACCCTCGGCGGTTCGGACGATCTGCTTTCGGACGGCGATGAAATCACCGAAACCGAGTCGGCGGTGGATATTCAGGGACTGATCGGCAAATACGCATTCGGCGGCGTAGAGTAGGAGGCATATCCATGCTTCGAAAAACTATGGTCATCTGCATGATGCTCGTCATCACGGTGCCTGCAGCCCAGGCAGTCACCGAAGCCCCGGGTCCGATGCAGTCACTTCAAAAACCTGTGGAGCAGGTTCTCCAAATCCTGACAGACCCCCGATATAACAACCGTGCCAATATCGAGGAGCAAAAGGAGAAATTGTGGGCGATCGTGGGTGACGTATTTGATTTCGAAGCCATTGCCCGGGGAACACTGAAACGGAATCGGTGGAAAAGCTTCACACCGCAACAGCGCAGTGAATTTACGGATATCTTTACCCGATTTCTTGGGAACAATTATTTTAACCAGATCCAGGGAAAACTCCAGAACGAAAGGATCATTTTTCTTTCGGAGGTTATGAAGACCGAAAAGAAAGCGCTGGTGAAGACGAAGATTATCCGAAAAGCCGTTGAAATCCCGGTGGATTACAGCATGTGGAAACGCCAGGGAAAATGGCGCATCTATAATGTTCACGTCGAAGGCACCAGCCTTCTGGGAAATTACCGGAACGAGTTCGAGAGGGTGCTGAGACAAGATCCGCCGGAGCGGCTGATCGAGATGCTGAGAGAAAAAGTCGAGACCCTGACAGCGGAAACCACCGAGGGCAACTAACGGATGACACGCGGCGGTCTTTGGCTTTTCCGGCTTCATCTCGCGGTGTTGACCGTGTTGCTTTCAGCACCGGCATTCTGTCATGGGGAAGCCCCTGAAGGACCCGCGCAATCAGCACCCCGGGCGGCTGAAGATCCGGCTCCGGATACCATCGATGACGATGGATTTCTCGATGACGAACTGGATACCCTCTACGATGAGGCCGAAGACGCAGCGGTAAAGGTCGCGGATCCATTCGAACCGATCAACCGGGCCGTTTTTGTCTTCAACGACAGGTTTTACTTCTGGTTCGCAAAGCCCGTCACCATCGGCTATCGTACAGTGGTTCCGGTGAATGTGAGGATCCCTATCAAGAATTTTTTCTATAATGCGTTTGCCCCAATCCGTATCGTCAACAATCTGCTTCAGGGTAAGGGCAAAGGGGCGGGTATCGAAACGCAGCGCTTTTTGATCAATACCACCGCCGGCTTGCTGGGATTCGGAAACCCGGCCAGCAGCTTCCCGTAATTGGCTCCCCGGGAAGAGGACCTGGGGCAAACCTTCGCGGTCTGGGGAATCGGGAACGGTTTTTACATGGTGCTGCCGTTCATCGGCCCGACAACCTTGCGGGACACGACCGGCTGGGTCCTGGATCGCTATTTCAGTCCGCTGGCCTATTTATACGACTCATGGGAAGAGGCCGTCGCCGTGACGATCTTCCGGCGATGGAACGAGCTGTCCTTCCGGATCGGCGACTACGAAGCCCTGAAGGCCGCGTCCATCGACCCATACGTGGCTATGCGCAGCGGCTATATCCAGTTCCGAAATACCAAGATTAAACAATAAAACCACTTCTCCAAAATAATTGGAGAAGTGGGGTCAAGGTTTACCCGTACGCCTGAGGCGCATAAACCTGTGACGCCGCCGGAGGCGACCAGGGGTTCAAGTGTTTGAACAACATGTAAAACGTCCAAAACAGCATCGACCGTCATTCCGGCGAAGGAGACTGTGCCGTAATTATCAAAACTGGGTGTATGGGAAATTTTGTCATTCCGGGCTTGACCCGGAATCCAGGTCTTTTTGGCTAGTGACGTGACTGGATGACGGACACATTTCAAGCACTGTTTCCAATTACGACACAGCCTCGAAGGCCGGAATCCAGTTTCTCAATTCAGTTATAGACTCCGGCCTTTGCTGGGTTGACGATAGCTAGAACATTTTATAATTTCATAAAAGAGTTTGTTCTCTGGAGATGATCCAAAAGTGAAACAATCCCTCTTCATCCCCCTGTTTCTGATAACCATGGTGGCCTGCTCCTCGGGCGACGTGGTGCGGGTGGCGCGGATTGCCACCACCGGGGACATCGCCTCGGCAGAACGGATGGCCGCCGAAAAGGCCGTCAAGTATGCCACCAATCCCAAGGCGCTGGAACGTGATATTCGGGAATTTGAAAAGCTTGTTTCTGCCTTCCGAAAGGTCATCGGCGGCACCTGGGGGGACGACGAGGTAGAAGAACCTCGACCCAAAAAATACGTGAAATATACCCAGAATTACTTATCCCGGGCCTCTGTGGACTTCGACCGCGGAGTGGTGACCGTCGAAACACTGGATAAGGAAAACCCGCTACTCAGTCTGAAAACAGCCATTGTCACCACCCTTCTGACTCCGGACGATCCCCGCTCCGTCGACCTGTATTCTGCAAAACCCGTAAAACTGGGAGCCACCCCCTTTCTGTATAAAGAGATCAAGGACGCCGAGGGTAAAACTATCCGCTGGACATGGCGGGCGGAGCGCTACGCCGACTGGCTCATCGAGAACAAGCTGGCCACCCGACTGATTCGTATCGGCAAAGAAGAACGGACGGTCCACTATGTGAGGTTCCCCATGGTCAAGGACAACCTCCAGATCCGGGCGCGGAAGTATAAACCGATTGTCGGAGAATATGCACAGCGGTTTAAGGTTTCCCCCAACCTGATCTACGCCGTCATGAAGACCGAAAGCAATTTCAATCCCTTTGCAGTCAGCACGGCTCAGGCGTTCGGTCTCATGCAAATCGTGCCCTACACTGCGGGCGAAGACGTGTACCGCTTTCTCAACAAGCGGGACGGACGTCCCTCCAAGGGATTTCTTTTCGTTCCGGAAAACAACATTCAGTATGGAACGGCATATCTGCATCTTCTCAATGACCAGTACCTGGGTGAGATCATCGACCCCGTGTCCAGGGAGTATTGCGTCATCGCCGCATACAATGCAGGGCCCGGAAGCGTTCTCAGAACCTTTAATGCCGATCGAAACACGGCTCCGGACAAAATCAATCGACTTGCTCCCCACGAAGTCTATCAATCTCTTCGAAACAATCTGCCACGGGATGAATCCCGCCGATATTTGCTGAAGGTGATTGAGGCCAAAAAGGACTTTGTCGCTTTCTAGAGGTTTGCCCGTGGGCCCGTGTTTAGGTATTTGGTATTCGGTATTGGGTATTTGGCGTTGGGTCACTCCGTCAACGATCTCGGAGCTCAGATCGACAACGTATCCCCAAATACCTTGCATCCAGCATCCAGAATCCAGAATCCAGAATCCAGAATCCAGCATCCAGAATCCAGTAACCAGAATCCAGAATCCAGCCCGCCAAAGGTTTATCCGCCTCAGGCGGACGGACAAGCATCCAGCCTACCCAATATATTGTGGTTTTTTTCCCTTGACCAACAACATATGCTCAACTATAATGCGCCCATTGATTCATTGGCGACGGCGTGACATCCGGGAAACCGCTCCACACGTGACATTACTCGCCCGCAGGAAAGAGGCTCTGATCGACGATCACACAAGATATATTCTTTGCACCAGGCATCGGAGCCTTCACAGAAAAGCGGTTGAGGTATGCCGGAAATGCCGCCACAGGTTCACGTGTGAGGATTTTCAGAAATATCGTCAACCCGGACTGTTCAAGGACCTCCATAATCTCGAGAAAGCCATCAACCAGCGCCAATTGGGGCAAAGCGAAGCAAGTCGTATCAAAGAGGAGCTTGCCGACCTTCACACAATCTGCCGAACCGGATAGCAACCCTTCCTATTCGACATCCGCACGTGGTGCTGGAAGATATAGCGAGAGCGAACCAGCAAACCGAAAGGACGATCACAATGGCCAATATGACGGTAGAACGCTTGCATGAACTTTTTGACGAGTATCCGGACAAGGAAAACCTGATGTGGGAAGGCGTCTGCCATGACTGCCAGTCGAGTGTCATAATAACGGCATCACCGCAACCCGACGGCATCCATGTGAACGGAGGCAGTGTCTTTGAGCCAAAGACGAACAAATTCTTCCTGAAATGCAACACCTGCTACGAAAAAGAGCCGGCGCTCAGCAATTTCCAAAATTGTGAAGTTTACAGCCGCGTGGTCGGCTATCTGCGGCCGGTCACCCAGTGGAATGATGGGAAACAGGCCGAATTCAACGATCGGAAGATGTTCAATACCCAGCCCGAATCCTAAACTTTCCCCACGAGTCTACACATCCTGCTGCGGCAGAAACGCACGCCTGTTGCAGCAGGATTTTTTTTCACAACAATCCCTGTTGTAATGCCCTTCGACGCACCCAGGCCAATCCAATCCGTCCCATCAGGTGGTACAAGAACAGGCCCAGAGGAAGAACCCGCTCACTGGCCGGAGACAGATAGCACAGCCGAATCATGGCCATATAGAGCTGTGCAAAATCGTCCGCGTTGAAGATAATCCGGGCCCCGGATCGCTCGAATCCCCAGCGGGCCGCCAGACGCCTGGCGGTCTCGGCGCCGTCCCGCATGAGGACCACCGCCCTGAATGGTCCCTTGGGTAAATACGGGCGGGTGCAATGGTTGGTCAATGCGGCGGCAGCGGCAACGCCCAAACGATTCCGCCACGGCTCGGCCTCGAATCGCTCCGGGGGCCCGGACTTGTCGATACTGAATGTGCGGATGCCCGGAATCAGATGATGGGCCTGCCCGCACGCCACCGGGCAACCGGAGAAAAAGACCGGTCGAATCCCGTATCCGGCCACCGATCCGGAAAAAAAAGCCACCTCCGGCATCAGATGACCGTTGACCGTTAAACGTTGTATACGGGAGGTGAAGGTGTGGGACAGAAATCCGTGGGATCCGGATGCGGCATGCATTCCGATCAAAAACAGGGCCTCCGCCTTGTTGGGATTCCCGATCCCGGGCACCGGTCCGCGGCAGTAGCCCGGCACGATCCCTGCTCGAGGGTCGATCAGCCCGGGAATCAGATTGAAGCCGGTTCGATGAAAATCCTTGACCGTTACCTCTTTTGCGCCGGCGGAAAAGAGCGCTCGGGCCACCGCATCGACATCCCGGGACATGCCGATGCAGGCCGGCACCCAGTCCCGGGTCATAAAAGAAGAAGCGCGATGGCTCCAGCAATCTGAACTGCCTTCGATATCGGCAATGATCAGGACGCGCTTGAATACAGGTGCTGTCATGGAGTATGGTTATAAAATCGTACAACGATTTTATGAAACGCGACGAGATCGCTCATCGATAGAGATAGAGTGACCATGTTCGATTTTCTCGATAAGATCCCCTATAGTATTCTGATACCCATCGCGGTTTTCCTGCTGGTCGCGCCGGTGGTGCCGATGCCCCATGCCCTGGAAAAACTCATCATGCTGAAAAACGGCACGCTGAGACGGCCCATCGACATCTTCGATCTGATGATGCATACGGTGCCGACCATCCTGTTGCTCATCAAATTTGCCCGAAGCTGGCTGGCAAAATGATGCCGCGTTGCCATTACGGCCGAGGCCGAACGCCATTGATTTGGACGAACTGGACCATTTCGGCATAAGGCTGAAACCCGACGAGCTGTGTTCCATTTAATTCGAGGGTCGGCACCGCGGTGATTCCGTGCTCGTAGGACTTCTGCCAATCACTGTCCACCGGATCTTTGAAGGTCCGGACCGTCAAGACCTGCCGGGCATCCTCTTCCGGAAGCCCGACAGAGCAGGCCAGATTCGTCAAGACATCCGGTTCGGCAAGATTTTGACCATCAACAAAATAGGCCCGGAACGCGGCCGCATGAAAGTCGTCTCCTCGCCCCATGGACTCCGCCCATTTTCCCAACTCCTGGGCCAGCCGGCTGTTGTAAGTCATCTTCCGATCCCCGAACGGTAGGCCTTCCTCCCGGGCCACTGTTCTCAGGCGATCCATCATCAGGCCGACATCGATCGGCCGGCCCGCAAACAGATCCTCGAGCGTTCTGCCCTCTCTTGGCGTTTCCGGATGCAAGGGAAACGCTACCCACCGGATGTCCATCTCAAATTCACGTTGAAGCTTTTCGATACGCCCGGTAACGAAATAGCACCAGGGTCAGATATAATCGGAATAGATATCAAGAATGGGAACTGCCACGTTTTCACCTTTTGATCCGAACGTTTCCATAAGATTATCAATTCACAGAACAGTATTCAGCATCCTGCGAATCGTCAAGACTCCGTCACAATGAACATCTTGCGCCGGATTGCATTTTTTTATTATAGCTGGTCAATACCGATACCGATGATTCTTTTACGAGCCTATAACCCAAAATAAGGCGTGCGCCTATCATACCCCCTCCCTCTGGCTCCCTCCCCCCGGGGGAGGGAGTACAAAATTGTCCTCCCCTCGATGGGGGAGGATCGGTGGGGGGGTGATAGAGAGGCCAATCTCATCATCCTTAGATTTGTTTATTGGACCGTGCTTTTATACGTTCATAGAAGCAAAAAAAGTTTGGAAGGAAATTCCGACATTGGCTGTAGAAACCACAAAGAACGAGGAGCCCCATGGACAAACCGATTGAGAACTACTGGAACCTGCGATTGGAAGCGGTGAAGGAAGCGCTGGAGAAAAACAATTTCGAGGTGCATCTGGCCGAAACCCCCGAGGATGCAAAAGCCGTCGTGATGGACACCATTATCCCGAAAGTGACGCCCAAGAGCCTGTCCTGGGGCGGTTCCATGACGGCTGTTGCCGCCGGACTGTACAACCCGCTTCTGTCGCTTCCAGGGATTACGGCGATCGATTCCATGGCAAAAGATATCCCTCCGGAAGAGATGATCGAACGGCGGCGTCAGGCGCTGCTTGTGGATCTGTTTATCACCGGCACGAACGCCATCACGGAGACCGGCATGCTGGTAAACCTGGACATGATCGGAAACAGGGTCGGGGCCATCGCTTTCGGCCCTAAACATGTCGTGGTCTGCGTGGGTCGAAACAAAATCGTGCCGGACCTGGACGATGCCATGTACCGCATCAATGACTATGCGGCGCCGGTCAATTCCATGCGATTGGACAAGAAGACTCCCTGTGTGAAGACCTCCATATGCCATGACTGCAGCAGTCCGGACCGCATCTGCAACGTGTGGACCATCACCGAGAAGTCGTTTCCCAAGGGAAGAATCAAGATCGTTATCGTGAACCAGGATATGGGATTTTAATGCTGAGTATCAGAATTGGCGTCCGGTCGGATGGGGAACGGCCAGGGGGCCTTATATGGCCCCCGAAGTGGGCCTTTTTACCTTTTTACACCGCTGGTGTCGTAAATTTACGACACATTTCAGAGCTAAATAAGCGGTTCTGGGTGAACGGTTTCACAATGCACTCCGATATTAGGCTTTTTCCAGCTCTTTTTTAACAGATATCCCTAATTGTTCCAGGGTATATGGTTTTTTTACGTATTCTCCAGCCCCCAAATTTTGGGCCTCCTTAACCCGCTCTGTTTCGGAGAACCCGCTGGCTATAATCGCTTTCTGCCCAGGATGCAGTTCAAGTATCCGCCGGTACGTCTCGAGTCCATCCATTCCGGGCTCCATAATCATGTCTATAATTATCAAATCCACGGATTCAGACGTTAAGTATTCAATCGCCTCCTCGCCACTCGAAACCAACGTTACCGAATAACCCAGCTGCCGTAACATGCCGGAGGCAATCTCTCTTTGCTCTTGAATATCGTCGATGACTAAAATTTCCTTTTCCTTCCCCATATTCCCCATATAATCTTCAAAGGCCAATTTCGATTTTTCTCTGTCTAATTTCTTTCGGGTGGCAGGGAAAAATAAGGTAAAAGTGGTTCCTTGCCCAACACTACTTTGGACATGTATGTATCCTTTATGATCTTTTACTGTACCCCACACGACCGCCATGCCCAATCCTGTTCCGCTTCTACCCATCACCTTTTTCGTGTAGAAAGGTTCAAATATTCTCGATAAGTTCTCAGCCGAAATGCCGATTCCCGAATCGGCAATGCTAAACACCGCGTAATCCCCTTCTTCCACATCATCATAGCCTCTAACCGGTCTATCGATATATCGATTTTCTGTCTTTATAAATATGATTCCTCCTTCGAGCATGGACTCTGCCGCGTTTGTGACCAAATTCATAATTGTTTTTGACAGATGAATGGAAGAGCCGACGATATTTAAAAGGGTGGATTCTAAATCGATTTTCACGTGAGCTTCAGGATAAAAAGATTTTACGCGTTTATGTTCAGGACTCCTCAAATAATCTTTAATGATAGTATTTAAATTTACCACATTGTTTATAGCAACCCCTCTCCGAGCAAGCGTCAACAAATCCTGAACGACGGTGGCGGCTTTTTGTCCCGATTCCTTAATCGTCATAAGGGGCGTTCGTAATGGGCTGTCGTCTGGGAGCTGAAGCAGCAGCAGCTCCGGATAACTTACGATACCACTTAAAATGTTATTCAGATCATGGGCCACTCCTCCAGCCAGGGTTCCGACGGCTTCCATTTTTTCCGCTCTCTGTAACTGTATCGTAAGCCGCCGTCTTTCTCTCTCCGCTTTTTGACGCCCCTCGATTTCCATTTCAAGTTCTGTTTCACGCAAGGCAAGCTCGGAGACTCTTTTTTCAAGCTCATTCTGGTAATTGATCAACTGCTGGTTGTTATTTTCCAAAGTGTCGAGCATATCGTTGAACGACAAACCAAATTGTACAATTTCGTCGTTTTTATCGCTAAAATCTGCGCTCCGTGCATGAATATTTCCTGATTTTACCTCTCTCATTACAGCGGCTACAGACCTGATAGGATGTATAATTTTTTTGGAAATCAGGGTAAGGATCAATAAAAGGGTTATAATACTGACAACCGTCGATATGAAGAAAAACCGAATAAACTTTCCCCTGCTTTTCTGGATTTCTTGAAATTTATTTCTCAACAGAATTTCGGAGTCGTTCGATATCTCTTTAAAAAGGACCATAAGTTGACTGCTAGTTTCATTGAAACGCTCATTGATAAGTCTGATTTCACGTTCCAAAGCAAAATCAATATCCAATAGATCTCTAAAGCTTTTTATGTACCCTTGAACCCGATCGTCCATGAGCTTTGTTTTTACAAGTCTGTTATCGAGAGAATCGATAACCACTTTGAGTACCTGGTACTCGGATTCCAGTCGGTCAATACGGTAGTTTATAAGGAAATGGGTTAAATTAAAAAGAGGCTTCATAAGAGTTGTGTTATCACTTCTTAAAACAAAAGAGGTCAGTGACCGATAGCTTGTATCCATGCGAGTCCGATAAAGCCGCTGATCAGTTTTCGTTTGAATAATTTTGTTGAAATCCGTCTCATATTGAATCAAACCGTCAAAAACATGCTTCAGTTTTCCTTTTAGCGCCACCCTTGGTTGTCTATTGTAAAGTTCCATGAGGCGCTTTCTCATCTGAAGCATGTTCGCGCCAAATTTCTTATCCGCCTCAGGATTTCTTTGGAAAAGGATTGCTCTCTCCCACAAACGGATTTCATGGAAAAGAGCATGGAGAAAATGAATTTCCCTCTCAGTAAAAACCGTCTCTTCCATCACGACATCTCTTTGTGTCTGCTCACTTAGATAGTAAGCCAAACTGGTGTATCCAATACCGAAAATCAGGACAAGAACTCCGGCAATTGTATAAAACCTTCTATTGATCGTACGTAACAAAACGCAATCTCCTATTTAGTGACGAGTGATAGCTCGACGGGTATTACAGCAGGCAATTTTTCCCCACGAAAATACCCGGCGACGATTTCTATTGATAACCTTCCCATCGTATCCGGTTTCTGGGCAATCGTTGCAGTGAGCCTACCCTGTTTCACTTCCTGAACAGCTTCCCGGATTGCGTCAAATCCGATAAATACAAGTGGCATTGGGTCTTTTTTTTCGTTAACGGTTTCCAGAGCGCCTAAAATCATATTATCGTTATGAGCAAAAACCGCATCGAATTGGATATTACTCTGGAGAAGATGCCGCATGACATCCTGAGCCTCTTTTCTGTCAAAATTGGCCACTTCTCGTGAAACTACTTCTATACCCGGATATCTCTTCAGTTCTTCATTGAATCCAAACCCTCTCTCGTGGGCGGCGGAGGTTCCGGGGATCCCTTCTATTTCGATGACTTTCCCTTCCCCTTTCAGATGCATCGCCAACGCTTTGGCGGCCATTCTGCCCCCTTCAATATTATCAGATTCAATATGGCATAAAATTTTGCCCGACGAAGATTTTCTATCGACTGTGACAACAGGAATATTTTCTCTGTTCGCCATTTCGATACCCGGGGTTGTCGACTCCGAATTGGTCGGGTTGATAATAATGACATCTGCCCGCTGGTTGATCAAATTAACGATATCTGTCAATTGCTGAGCATCTTTGTTTTTTGCATCCATCACCAAAAGCTTCATTCCGAACAATTCGGCGGCGTCTTGAGATCCCTTTAGAAGGGTTGCAAAAAAGGGGTTTTCAAGGTTGGATATGGAAAGAGCTACCGTTTTATTAAAGGATTCATACGTAACTAAATCCAGCGGCGTTTTTTTGTAGGATGGGACTTTTTGACCGTTCAACGCTCTTGATGCGAGTTCCACGCCGTACGCTCCCATCAGCTCCGGGTGCTGCTCTACAGTAGCCTGGATGCGATTTTCGCGCATTTCATCGCGTACTGATTCTATATTATCGTATCCGGCAAGCAGAATGCTCCCTGTGAGATCCATAATATCAAGGGCTTGAAGTACGCCTAACGCCATTTTATCGTTAGCGCAGAATATCGCGTCGATAGATTTGTATTTCTTGAGTAATCTAATTGATAATGAAAGCGCTTCATCGGTATGCCAGTTTGCACTTTCGGAGCCTACAATTTGGATCCCACTATTCTCGGTAACAGCTTCGATAAATCCTTTTTTTCGAAGATCAGCGTTTTCAACGCCACGGATCCCTTCAATCACTATGACCCGCCCGCGTCCTTTTAATTTATTTTTGACATACTTCCCTATCATCTGCGCTCCAAGGCGGTTATCCGATCCTATAAAAGGTATATCGATACCAAAACGATCCATAGACTTCCGATGAAGAGGATTATCGATGTTGATGACGACAATGTTCTTGTCCAACGCTTTTTTACAGATCGGAACCAATCTTTTCGAGTCGGCAGGTGCGATAACGATGGCTCCGTATCCACGGGAAATGAGGTTCTCAAATATTCCAATCTGTTGTTCAACATCAGTTTCACGTTCAAGTCCAAATATCTCCAGAGGGATGTTCTCCTCTTCGGCATATTCTCGTGCGCCTTCTTTCATTTTGAAAAAGAAAGGATTGGAAAGAGCCTTCATGATGAGTGCAACCGTTCTCTCGTTGCCGGCTACTACTGGCGAGGCGGAAAATAGAAGATAGAAAATCGCCAATGAAAAGAATAACGCTTTTTTAAACACCAAGAATAGCAACATGTAAAGCGTGTCAGCTTTCACAATGCCCTCCCCCTCTGAGGTAGAAAATCTCGGTTGGATGATGGTAAACGCTAAATGATATCGCTTTGGGGTCTAGATCTCGATGTAACATCATGTATCGTATGGATACCCGGAAAGCTTATAACTCTGAAAAGATTCGACGACCCCTAAGTAACTGAGTTTATGCAATTCTCACTAAATTATGTCTATATATCATGATTAGAAAAGGTGTCAAATATTAGTAACAATTTTTAGTGTCCGGATTTTTACCCTTGATCCGACGCCTGCGACATTTTGGCACAAAAACGCGGCTGCGAATTTTTTTCCCGTATCTTTATTGATCGATCAATCTTAAATGTGGAATCATAACGTCAATACGTCTGAGCAATTGTTATAGCAGTTGCCATAAATATGTTCCGATTGCAGGTAGGGGCCATGAACGGACAATCAAGTGTTCCGGTGCCGTCCACGTGCGCATTATAGAAGTGGGTTCAAACAGGCTGAGAAAAATAGATACCTTGTTATTGGCTATCCGTTCCCTGATTTACTATTCTTTCATCAACTGCTCCCTATAAGCATGAATATTTCTTTTCTGGTTCCCATCCAACTCCGGATACATAAGTTTTAGGCTCTGCAATGTATCGATAATGACATTTGATACAACCACTCTGGCAAACCATTTTTTATCCGCTGGAATGATATACCAAGGAGCATAATCTGTGCTTGTTGCGGAAATCGCTTCTTCATAACATTTTTGATAATCTTCCCAGTGCTCTCTTTCCTTCAGGTCGGCTTCGGAAAATTTCCAATTTTTTGACGGAATATCCAATCTCCTCAGAAACCTTTTTCTTTGTTCATCCTTAGAGATATGTAGGAAAAATTTGATCGTTATTATTCCATTTTCGTACAGATATGTTTCAAAATTTTTTATCTGGTTAAATCTTTCTTTCCAGATACCATCATTATCAAATTTATCAGGAATTTTTTGAAACTTGACTAAATCATGAACTCTAACGACTAAAACATCTTCGTAGTGTGACCTATTAAAAATTCCAATCCGCCCCCTTTCGGGAACAGCCTTGGCAATCCTCCATAAATAACCATGATCTAATTCCTCAGCAGATGGTTGCTTAAAACTGAACACTTGAGTTCCTTGTGGATTTAAACCACTCATGACGTGCTTAATGGTGCTGTCCTTACCTGCTGCATCCATTGCTTGAAAAACCATTAACAATCCGTACCTATCATGTGCGTATAACCTATCCTGAAGCTCAGCCATTTTTTTTGTATTCGCCTTTAGAAGCTTACTTGCATCCTTTTTAGATTCTATATCGCCGGTGTCATCTGTTCGATAATCCGATAGCTTTACTTTCTTTCCTTGAGGGACCTTGAATTTTGAAGATTTCATCGATGGATTCCCTTTAATTTGCAACTATATGATGGGATCATAACCAGTCGAATTTTAACTGAATTTTTGCTTAACTGGGTTTCACTTGCGGTGGTTTCCCGGACTTAATTGATGATCCGGAAGGTCATCGATTTAAACCAAAATCCATGGAACTTCGCAAGCTTTTTAACCCTCAATTAACTTTTTTTGTCCGGGATATGCTATGCCAAAATTGATTGGTCTTTTAACTGCCGGAGGTGACAGCCCCGGCTTAAATGCTGCGATTCGGGGGATCGACAAAGCTGCAGTTATGGAGTCAGGTCTTGCATTGTGACATTTTCAGAATTGGTCAGCGGCATAGTTCCTCGAACCCATTGTCCGCGGATCGAAACCAAACAGGTAAATCTTGTTAACATTGCCTAGTTGATTTCCGACTCCGGATTATTTTTAGTGGGTATCCCGATCTCTTTTTTAAATAGCTCCATTTCTTCTCTGCTAATGCGTCGCGCCGGCACGCCGCCCCAGGTTTCACCTTCCCCAACCCGGCTGCCGGGCATGAGGACCGAATGGGCAAGGATCGTCGCGTCGGCTGCCACGTGAACATCACCCATAACTGTTGCGGCGAGACCGATCGTTGCCCTGTGACCGATGACCACCGGTTCGACAACAAGATTGCCGTGCCCGCCGTAGTGGGCAAAAATCCGCACGCTTCCCCCGAGGGCCACATCGTCACCCAGCGTGATAAGCCTGGGGTCGGAGATATACTCCGTATTGATAAAGGCATGTCGGCCGAGCTTCATCCCCATGGCTTTGAGGAACCATATGCCAAAGGGTGTCAAGGTAACAAAGGGCAGAAAAGTGAAACGCACCAGGTAGAATAAGCCGTTGTGCAGGAACCAGGGCACGGCCTGCAACGAATAGTAACCACCCTTGAATGGGCGCACCCGCGTCGGCAGCAGCAGGTTGTAGATGGGCACGATTATCAACAGCACGAAACCGAATACGAAAAAACTGACTGCCAAACCAAAGCCCAATACGACCCAGCTCAGACTCTGGGGGAGGTTTTGGCTCCAGACAATGAATTGATTAAAGAGACACAGGGCGGGGGCCAACGCCAAACCTAATGCTGTGGACGCAAGCAGGTATATCAACATGACGGCGATTCCATAGGCTGGACGTGAATAGCGTCGCGTCAGCCGGTCCAGAAAACTCTGAGCCGGGGGGTTCTTGGAATCGTCTTCGGAAAAAGATACTTGTTTGCAACGATTGCCCATGTTTCCCGCCACGGATGCTGGGATCTGGTGACTCCAAAACACAAAGACTGTCAATCAAATACACGAAAATTCTGGCAAGAACACGTATCCCATGACGCCTCCCTGCCATTTTGCCTGGTTGTATAATTAGGCCGGCGATTCAAGATAATCGTTTTCTATTCGTTATTCTTTACATACACGGAATGATATATTTCTATCTTAAATGCCATCGCCAGGGTGAATGCCTATGCGTTATGGATGCAGGGGTGAGGTGTACTCGATAAGGAATGCGAAAAAACAGAAGATCCGCTTCAGCTGAAGTCCGAATGGGAAAGTATTAGTGCGATAGATTAAAAAATGTCAAGATTTTTGAAGTGCTGATCGAAAATAGATCCTATCCTGAAGAAAAGGCCGGACAATCAGTCCGGCCTTGCTTATTACCGAGAGGTATGCACCGGCTGTCAGGTGGATTGCCGATCGAAACGTCACGGCAGATCGGCAACAATTTTCCGGTATTCATCTTCCGAAAATACTCTGAATGTTTCCGTGCGAACGGCACCGGCTGCCCCGATGGTCAGGATGATTTTCGCTGCGGTCAAGCGATAAAGGTCTATAGAAATAATTAATACGCCGGGGGAAAATGTCAAATAGTTCTGTATGGATATTTCCCGTGCCAGAGGGTGTCACGGTAATTTTCAGGATCTGTCGCGCCTTCGGTGTTAAAAAAAAGCAGGTTGGAAGCGGGACCCACCTGCAGTTCTTGTTTTAGCTCGGCAAAATCCGGAGCATTGACCAACAGGTCCAGCAAACCGATACCGACCGATCCGGATTCCCCGGATTCCAGTGCAGCGTCACCCCTTAGGGGATTGGCCAGAATACGGATCCCGCTGGCTGCCACGGAGTCCCCGCAGCTGATATAGCAGCTTGTAAATTCTCTCAGGATATCCCACGCCATGGGATTGGGTTCTCCGCAGGCCAGGCCGGCCATGACGGTATCCAGGTCTCCGGTGACCGTTTTGGGAAGGCCATCGCCGGATTCGGCGGAAGCCAACATGCAGGCGGCATTCGTCGGTTCCATGATAATGAACCGGGGCGGATTATCTCTAAACGTGTTGACAAGAAAGCCCACTGCTGCTGCGGCAAAGGATCCCACCCCGGCTTGAAGGAACACATGGGTGGGGTGGATGTCCTGCCTGGCCATCTGGCTCACGGCCTCTGCAAACATGGTCATATAGCCCTGCATGATCCAGAGCGGTATCTCGGTATAGCCCTTCCCGGCCGTATCCTGAATGAGGTACCATCCCTTTTCCCGGGCTGTTTGATCGGCCAGTCGCACCGTGTCGTCGTAATTCAGATCGGTTACCGTTACCGTGGCGCCGTGGGATCGGATGTTCTCTACCCGGGAGGGTGCCGACCCTTTCGGCATGAAGATGACGGCATCATGCCCGAATTGTTCGGCCGTCCAGGCAACGCCGCGACCGTGATTCCCGTCTGTGGCCGTGATCAGGGTAATTCGACCGATGCGCTGCTTCACGTCATCGCTGACCAGGTCGTCATAATCAATATCCTCGATATCGACTCCTAACTTTTGACACAGTAACCGTGCCACGGCATAACTGCCGCCCAGGGCTTTGAACGCCAGGAGGTCGAACCGGGTCGATTCGTCCTTGACCAGGATTTCGCCGATGCCCCATATTTGAGCCAGGTTCCGTAAACGGACAAGATCGGTGGGCCGGTAGTTCGGCAGTTTCCGATGGAACCTCAAAACTTTCTGCGATGCGCCCTCGGAAAAGCTCTCCGGAATGCGCTTTGCCCGGGGAGTCCGGATCAAATACGCGAATTCATATGCCGGCATCTCATGGACGATGCGATCTTCTTGCAAATAGTTCACATCCACCTCACGTTTCCGAGTAGCTGGAGGCGAGCTCTACTGCCAGGCTTCGGATATGTCGATTGTCGGTTCCGCAACACCCCCCAAGAATTTTCATTCCGAACTCTTTGTGAACTGCAGCGACGGAATGACTGAAAGCTTCGGGATCCTCCTCGACCAGGTCAGGACGGTCGTCTAATTCCTCGGGGGTGAGCGCGGCCGTGTTGGCAAACAGACCGACAAGTCGCTGTCGGACAGCGGATGAGGAATTGGCGACATGCCGCAGGACGGATTCAAATATAGAGGCATGGGTGCAATTTGCCATATAGGCCAGCGGCATGGGACGCACCGTGGCATCGATTTCCGAGATGGCGTCCCTTAGAAGGGTTCCGTCAAGCAGGGTGCCCTCGGGACGCAACACAAAAGATAGAATATACGGTGTGCCCGTGTCAGCCAGAGCCAACGCCAGTCCGAGCGCTTCGCTGATGGCCGGCAGCGTGGCGGCAAGCAGAAAATCCACCCCGGCGTTGGCCAGCATTCCGGCCTGCCAGGCATGAAACTGGTGCGCCTCACCGGTTCCGAGGGCCACAGTCTGGTTGTAGGCGTCCCCACGACAGCTCAGTAATCCACACACAAAGACATTTCCAGCATATTCCCCGTAGCTTTTGCGGAGGGCGTCGAGAAACCTGAAATTATCCGCGTTCACATTCCGGTCAGCATATCCAGCGGCCTCAATCCGCTCCCGGCTGGCCCGCCAAGTAGGGGTAGAAAGGACCAGGGGCAAATTGTATTGGTGCCCGATATCCAGGTATTCCCGGTATATCGTCTCAAGGGCAGACCGTCTGGCGTCATCGTATATGAACGCTGAATTGACAATATGAGGGTCGAGCTCGAAGCCGCTGTTGCGTCGCAACCGTTCGATGACAGCCCCCTCGCCCAGGATACAGGGTGCCTCCTCAAGAAATGTGCCAAAATTGCCGGTATTCATATCTTCTCCCTCTTACTCTTATTGGGGTCAGGTTTTGCATGATGACATTTGTAAAGAAGCATTGTACCCCTTTTTAGACGCACGGACGAGAATCAATGATAACATCGTTTCTGGAGTTCACGCACCCATTCTGTCCAGAAGTTGGCCCTCGCGCTGAATAATGAAAGTACCGACTGGTGTACATCACGTTCGTTGTCATAATGCGAGACCTGACCCCTTTCAGGGCAAAGACTGTGTCGGGTGCTATGTGGTAATCTTAGCAACCTTATGCTGCGGGTATAATGTTCTGATTCACTCGGAACAGATTCGTCGGATCGTATTGTTTCTTGACATCCGCCAGCCGTTGATAATTCTCCCCATAGGTCGCCTGAATACGTTCCTCGCCCTCTTCCATCATAAAATTCACGTAGGCACCGCCCGCCGTGTACGGGTGCACGGCTTCCCAGTATGCCTTGGCCCAGGCGGTGATCGCCTCGGCCTTGGCGGGGTCCGGATCGATACCGGCGATGACCATGGACCATGTCGCATCGCGGCGGTTCCATGCGGTTTCGTCCCGCCCGACGCGTTGCACGGCACCGTCGATGGGATAAAGATGCATCAAAGACAGTTCGCTCGGTGCCTTTGCCGCATTTTCGAGGTGGGCATCGATGGCCGCGTCGGGAAGTTCCTTGACAAAGTCGCCCTTCCAGTACCATTGCAGCCCCTTGGGCAGCAGCGGATCGAACAGGCTCTGCAGCGCCGGAAACGGCATCATGCCCACATGTTGGAAGATGGGTGCGGGAAGTTCATCTTGAATGGGCTTCATGGCCGCTTCCGCCTTTTCTTGCGGTCCGTTGTAGCAGGAGATAATCGCGCAAATTTTTCTACCCCATATTTCTTCCGGAAATGGTGCCGTTGAAGGCACGGTCTTCAATCCGAAGAATGGGGAGAGCTCTTCAGGGGCTTTGGGCAGGAATTCCCGGTACCACTGCATCACCCCACGGGCATGTTCCACATCCCAGAAGATCGGGCCGCCGTAAATCATGTTTGCGGGATGCGCTCGATAAAGGAAGCTGGTCACAACGCCGAAGTTCCCGCCGCCGCCACGCAGCGCCCAGAAGAGATCCTGATATTGAGACCCGCTTGCCGTTATAAAACTTCCGTCAGCCAGAACAAGATCAGCCTCGAGCAGGTTGTCGATAGTCAGACCATATTTTCGAGAGAGATAGCCGTGACCGCCTCCAAGGGTAAGCCCTGCGATGCCGGTGGTCGAGACGATGCCGGCCGACACAGCCAGTCCAAAGGCGTGGGTGGCGTGATCCATGTCGCCTTGCGTGCAGCCGGGTTCCGCCCGCACCGTGCGGTTTGCCGGATCGACATGCACCCCTTTCATCGGGGAGAGGTCAATGACCAAGCCGTCATTACAACTACCCAGTCCGGGCCCGTTATGGCCCCCGCCATGAAGGGCGATGAGCAGGTTATTGTCCCGGCCGAAATTCACCGCAGTTATCACATCCGCCGTGTTTACACAGCGGGCGATCAGCAGAGGCTTCTTGTCGATCATTCCGTTGTACACTGTACGGGCACCTTCATAGCGAGGATCGCTTCGTTGGATCAGCTCGCCGCGCAGACTCGTCCTAAATTCTTCTATGGCCTTGTCGTTCAGCATGTTGCTCTCCTTCCTGAAACCTGCCCACGGCGATGTGCCATGCGCGTGTGGGGCATGCGGTTTTCGTTCCTCAGCTGCGCGTTCTTACTATGCAAAAAGAAATAGAACTCTATTCGGCATCACGCAGACGTTATCCGATGGAGTATATTCAGCCGATTGAGAGACCACACGAAGAGAATGAGACAAGGTGATTCAGTCGCAGGTCGGAAAATCCAGTCCAGAGATTAGAAAACCAAAATCCAGGAATCACCTTAATCCCGGTGAAATCTGGATATGGAATGAGACATGAGACGATTACTGACTATTTCAGATTGAAGACGCAGTTTTTTAATATAGCTCTCAAAGAGGCATACGGCTAATTTTAACCATCGTGGCCGGATCGTCAAACCGTCAGCCTCTATAATTCAGTTTATTTAAATGAAATATGAATTAATTCCGAATGCGAGCCGAGAAGATTGCGCATAAAGAGTTCCCCAGGCTCCGCCTTTTCGCATTGCAGATTGGGCATTCAGGGACAGACGCGATGGTCGTCGTTATCTTCTCGGTTGCCAGGTACCGTTTGGGGAGCAAACCAACGGACCAATGACGGTGCCGGTTGGATATGAGCCCCCATTATAGATACAATTTGCATAGACAGGTGTTGAAAAGAGCAACACCGCGACTATGACTGCGATTATTGTTTTCATCGGTATGCCTCCTTTAGCTATGCGTCTCATTGCTGGGAATCCCGACCAGTTTAGGATCAATGCTGTATCCGCTTTGGACAGGATAAAGAACGGCTTCGTGTTTTGCGCTGAAAAGAATGTCGCCAAACAACCGCCTTGCGTCATTGTGATTAATCTGAATAAGGGGTTTTTCCAGGCCGGCCCCATTGCTCAATTTTATGCATTTGAAACTATTGCGGGCGAATACGCTTATGGTTTTCGTTTGATCATACGGATTGAGCAAAAGAAGATCTCTGCCTCGATATTTACTCCCTTCGCAAACCGCTGCGTTTCCATCAAGAATCTTGTCCGAGGAATACAGAGCAACGTCTACATCAACTCCTCTCTGCTCAAAAATGCCAGCTGCACTGTCTCTTAATTCTCTTAATCGCGAGCGACTTCATGCTTGTAGTCTAAGGAGTTAATGGCATCGACGACCTCATTTTGTGTGATGTCGTAATAGTGATGAAATTGTCGTTCAAACGGCCCCCTCAAGTCCACCAGCACCTCCCTGAGTCTTTGAGAAAAACTCGATTCCCCCGATTCCCTTCGAATATGATCCACCAGCAAGTCACTATCCTTTTGATAGAGGCCGTAGGAATCTCTGAGTATCGCCAACGTATCCCTGCGATACGCCTTGTTATTCAACAACAGGCTGATTAGCTCACTAAAGTTCAATTTGTTGTCTGCGAAATTCATAACCAACTCACTCTCACCGGTTTTAATTGTGAGAGAACCCGCCCCTTGTCGCTCGTTCATGATCACAGCAAAGATGACCACAACAACCAGGACGGCGCCTATGAAGACGATTTTTGATATCTCTTTTCTATTCGGCATCTTAGCCTCCTGTTCGCTATAGCGCCCTTTCCAGGCGGTAAATCATACGCATCCATTGAATGGTGACGGCATGTGCTGACCTGTGATTCCGATACCTAACATGGGGGATCGGCGGCAGAATCCATATTCTATTTTTGGGATTCCGTCATTAAAGCAAATAAACCGGATCACATTTCGGCAACCCGGCTATCCGATGTAAACAGCAGGAATTTCAGCAAACTCGAGAGTCAGGATGTCACTTCGGACCCGTAGCTTTCCGTCCTCCGATTGCTCGGAGTTTGGCTTTGTCGAAATAAAATCGTGTAACGATGGTATGAAGCGATTGCGGAAACATCAGGTTTCGGCTCTGTCGATTTTGAACTCCCGCCAACGCTCCCCGTCAAAAATAATGCAACTGTCCGAATTATCCGCAGCAATGATATCCATGCGTTCAGGGGCCCGTTTGAACAGATTCGTGCAATATCGGGTGTAATGAGCCTGATCTTTGACTTCGTTTCCAAAAATTTTCTCGATCGATTTCATAGCACCACCTCATCACCAAGAAAGTTCCTCATTGGGGCGAGGCGATCACCGGATGAGATTTTGGATCTGTTCCCCCCGAACCAGATCCAGGAGCATCAGGAGGCGCCCATCCCATCCAGTGATCGCACTTGCATCGAACAAAGCTCAAAAAATCCTGCCTGGGTCTCTCCACGCATCAAGCGCTCGTACACCAGGGCGATGAATAAAGACCGTTCGGACAATTCAGGATCCCAACCGATGGATTCTATTTTGGTGTCAACTCGACGAATCGCCTCGCTCAGAATCTCTACATCTAAATAGAGCATGATCTTGGCCTCCAGATTGAATGGGGGAATGTATTATCTGGTATAGCGAGATTTGTGCCAGAGATATAAGTTCTTGATATTATATTTATTTAGTTTTATTGGGGATAAAAGATGCACATTTAAATGTGCAGACTGCACAATTAAATGTGCACTTTTGAGGATTGATTGAAACGGAGATGATTATATGGCAACAGCCGCCTTCATGCTGTTAAAATGTTGGACTGCGTTTTCGAATATAATAAACTCCATAAACTGCTCGCTGGTGAACTCACCCCCGAAGGCCGGCATATGGCTCTTCCGGTCCAGGTCGTCATCACTCAGCGCGGAAATGAATTCCGCCATTCTGGCGCTGTTCGTTCGCAGATACTCCAAGGCTTCCTCCTTGGTGCAATCGGCATGGGCCCGGGCATCCTCCTTGGACATCTCATTAACCTGATCCATGGTCAGCTGAGGTAGCTCTTCTCCCCTGACGATCATGTCGGTCATACTGAAAATCGCAAAGTGGCCCGCACCCAGATGACGTGCGGTGACCCCGACGGTCCATTGCTCCCACTCACAAACCCTGGTCCAGTCCTCATCGGACAAACTTTCAACAAACGCAATCACCTCATCGCTGAGGGACCTGAATCGTTTGACGATGTCATCGACTCGTTGACTCATGACAACCTCCTTTTCCCGTCGGGACGGATATTTGTCTGATGAACAGTATCGGATGTCTCGGCGGGAATCATCTCGTCTCAACTGCAACCTCACATCTAATGCTCGAAAAGCGCGCCCGGTGCCACGGGAGGGTGGCCGGGGAACACAACGGGTGCCGAGGTTCAACCGATTTCTATTAGACTTTGAAATGAAAGGTCAGGCAATACATCCAGCCATCCCGCGATAATGAAATAACTACCAATAGCGTATTCATAAATCATTTCCTGTCAACGGGGTAGACGCCCACGGTCCGACCGGACATCGACCTTGAGGACGGGGATATTGCGGCAAAAAAAGAGGGTAACCTTGGCAGGCTACCCCTTGTAGTGCTTTCTGGTGCCGGAGGAGAGAATCGAACTCTCAAGGGATTGCTCCCGGCGGATTTTGAGTCCGCTGCGTTTACCAATTTCACCACTCCGGCTATAAAATGGCGCGCCATTTTATGAATTTGCGCTGCGCGCAATAAAACGATTTATAGGATAGGCGACGCGTACTGTCAATATAACGTCGAAGCAAGGCGCCTACAGGATCTTGATCAGCTCCGATTTTGAAAGCGCCCCTTCTCGCAGCACGGTCGGCGGGTCGGCGGTGATGTCCACCACGGTGGAACCCGGCCCGCCTATCAGGGGTCCGGCATCCAGCACCATGTCGACGCCGTCGATGATTTCCTGCGGCAGGTTGTTTACATCCGAGGCGCCGGGCTCGCCCGAGAGATTCGCGCTGGTGCCGGTGATGGGTGCCCCGACGGTGGAGACCAGTTTTGCCGCCACCGGATAGGCCGGCAGCCGGATACCGATCTTTCCGCTGCCTGCGGTGAGCAGGGGGGACACATCGGGCTGTGCCCGGAAGATCAGGGTAACGCCCCCCGGCCAGAAGCGGCGCATGATTTTTTCGGCTGCCGGTGGAATCTCCTCCACCAGATCGCGTATCGCCGCTCTCTCGGGGACGAGAATCAGAATCGGCTTGTGTGCCGGACGCTTCTTGACACCAAAAACCCGTTTGATCGCCGATGTGTCATGCGCCTCCGCTCCCATACCGTACAAACCGGTGGTTGGAAATACCACAACGCCACCGTTGAGAATGATTTGAGCTGCCTCTCTGATGGAAGGGCCAACAGGGGTACTGGAATCAACTTTTCGAATGATATCTTTCATTCAGAAGATCATTTTTTAATAAGGTCTTTCATAATCCGAGATAATTTCAGGGTCTGAAAAGCCCGATCAAACTGTTCCAACAATGCAGGATCCGGTTGATTCGCCAACAATTCCTTTTTCTTCCATTTCTCCGCAATGCTCAATAATACCTCTGCGATGCCGCGCCGGTCATCGGGGGAAACCGTGACGCCAAGTTGATATTTTTCGATTAAGGTTCGGGCTTCCCCTCTGGGAGCCACAGCAATAATTGGTCTCCCCGCACGTATGTATTCCGGTAGCTTACCGGGTATAAAGGGGGTATTGTCAACGCCGGGCATAGAATCGACGATTAACAGATTTGCATCACTGCCCACCTGCAATGAAAGCGCTTCACGGTGGCTGACCAACCCGACGATCGTCACCAAATCAGAAAGACCCTTCGAATGTACCAGTGCGGCGATATCTTGTCCGAAAGCGCCTACCAGTATAATCCGGATGGTATTCCTCAACCCCGGTTTTAGGGAGACGGCCATCCGGAGCCCCTCAAAAAAGTGGTGCGGTGTTCTATCGCCCCAGAACCGCCCAGTATATACGATATTCATACGGGAGCGATCCAAACGGTTTGGAACAGTGTTCCGAAAATCATCTTCATCGAATCCGTTGCGCACAGTATGGAACTTTTCCCTACTTTCAGGTTGACCATCTGACAACCTTAATGTTGTCTCTTCCGAAGTCGCAACGATGCAATCCGCACTTTTTATGAAAATTCGTTCGTAAATTTCAAAAAGCAGCTTCTTCTGTATAAACTCCACTAGCCCGTGACACTTTGGATCGATGACAAAAGGATCCCGCATGTCCATTATCCAGGGAATATTCTTTTTTTCCTTCAAATACCATCCAAGGATATGAACCGACTGCGGCGGTCCTGAAGTCAGCGCCATATCAATTTTTCGGTCATCGACCATTTGGGCAACCTTGTCCAAATTGCCCAGGGCCCAGTCCGCACGATCTTCAAACAATACAGACTCGAATCTCAGTACTGCACGATCAATAAGTGTCCTGTTTTTGTTGAATCTGGGCGCAGTAATCGGGAGGACGTCCATTTTGCCGACGACTTCCTTCTCGTAGCTTTCCTGATCGAAATCTTTCCAGGGCATATTACTGCAGTGCAAGACGATTGGATGAATATCGTTTTTCTGTAGATATTTGACCTGTTTTAAGGCTCTTTGGCCTCCGGGATGGCTGTAAGGGTAGAAGTAAAAAGTTATGTAGAGGATTTTTACCATTGCTCAATGCTCTTTTTGAAATTGGTTTCGATAAAACACATAAGATATTGCAATAATTATGTAGAATTCTTCGAGAGTACAAAAAAATGGTGGTACGGTTTTTCAAAAACACGATATGACCGATCTATGTTAAAACCGGAATTTGATATCGAGGAGGTAATTCGCGAAAGGGGGTAACCTTGGATGTCGATCTCCCAATGGTGGGTGTCATCATGGGGCAATGAGGCAAATCGAGTTTTCTTCAATTCGAACAACCCCTTTTTAAAACCTATTTTTGGAAGATCCAATAAAATTCGGTAGACCCTGTTTATGCTGTGAGGTAGACTGATGACGACTTTTTCTTTGCTGACCCTCCGGATTTCGTCCAATGCCACCGGAAAATACTTGAAAGGAAGATGCTCCAACATCTCAAAACAGACAACAAGGTCAAATGTATCGTTCCTAAATGGCAATTGAAGGACCGTCGCAGAAATAGCCGGATTTAAGTCAATATCAATATCCAGAGTAAAAATCGATACTCCATGTTTTTGCGTGTAGTCACGAAAAAAACCGCTACCAATACCAATCTCCAACAATGAATCCGGACGAGTTCGCCTAATCTCATCCACTTGGTGCCAATAGGAGCAGAATTGACCTTTCTTTTCTGAGCCCAACCTAAAGAAAAAATCAGCATCAACCTGCTTTACTGCTGTTTGTCCATAACCGTTATTTTCTGTCATTTCATTCTCGCTAATTATTGTGATTCCGTTTTTGAAAAACAGGCCTTTTTATGCTGTCACCGACAATATCTTTAGCATAGGCGAAAAGACCGAAATTAAAGAGCCGATCGAATAGAAAGGACAGAAAAGTATATACCACCGCTGCAATGGCAACTGATACCAATAGGTCCACAACTTCAACAATTGGCCATAGAACCTTGACCGTTAAAACAACAGCAACAGTCAACATAGTATTGAAAAGCGGAAAACATAGGGCGGCCAACAATCTTGTGAGCCCGATGGGAAGTAATCTCAGTACATCAAAGCAACAACCGGAGAAAGTGACAATCATGCTTAGTGTAACACAATAAGCTGCCCCCGATAGGCCGAAATGCATGGTCAATGGATAGATCAAGACAACCATTACGCTGAGCCGTACCGACTGCCATTTTGTATCAAGAGAAGGCCGTCCCAGTGATAAGAAGACCGATCCCGTCGTTACGGTGAGCGCTCGAAACAGCCCACTGATGGCAAGCACCTGGACAACACCTATGATCGCAAGCCATCGGTTTCCCAGTAACAATCGCGTCCCTTCAGGTGCCCATATAATGATGCCCCCGGTGACCGGGAAGGTGAACACCGAGACGAACTTGATGGTTTTAAGAAAGGCCTCGCTCATTCGAGCGTGTTGATGTTGAATTAACGAATAGGCCGGGAAGGTAACACGTGCCACAAGGTTGGATATTTCCGTAGCCGGCAGGTTAGACAATTTGAATGCCATCTGATAAAACCCTGCAGCTGCAATTCCCATAAATTTTCCGACAAACAGGTCATCGCCTTGCAGTACGAGAAACCACAACACACTGGATGCAAAAATCCATTTCCCATAGGCCATTAATTCTTTTGCCTGGGTGAAGTTGAAGCGAAATCTCGGACGATAAGAATGCAGGGTAAAGGAAAGTAAGACTCTGACAAACCCTCCAATCAGAGCGCCAAGCACGATGGCCCAGTAATCACGCAATAGATATGCAAGTAATAGCTTTGCGGTCAACCCGACAATGCTGCCGCCAAAATCCAACGCCATGTGATAGCCAAAGCGCATTTCCTTTTGGAAAAAGACCGTACCGATATTGACCAAACCGTTGATGGCAAAATGAATCGATAGCAAACGCAGCAAGCCCGTCATCTGCTCTTCCCGAAAAAAATCGGCTGCAAATGGCGCCGCCACCCATAAAACACCTGCCAGAACCAAACCACGGAATACAGCCACGGTCCAGGCCGTGTCCAAATAGGGTTCCAGATTGCCTTGCCGATGCACTAACGCCCTGGTGAAACCAGTTTCCGAGCAGATCTCAATTCCGGCCAGGACAACCCCGGCCATACCTACAATACCAAAATCGAATGGGGTGAGCAGACGGGCGAGGATAATGGTTCCTGCAAAATCAAGGGTCCTGGCAACGATTTTAAAGCCGAAAATAATAGCCCCACCACGCACGACCCTACTCGAAAGGTCGTGGGCGCTGTCACTTCTCTCAGGGTATTCAAATTCGTTCGTCTGCATATCAGACTGCTCCCGCCATATCCGGAGAATGGCAAGTCTTTGTCATCAATCCAAACATAGCATTACGAGCCGAAGGGAATTTGTGTGGTTGGTTGATTTGTTGATATTATAGTGATCAAAATTCCCTTTCCTGAACACAATGAGGAAAATCCACACCTGTGTGAGGCAACACGGTGTATGCCCATGTGTCGTCGAATCCCATCCCCCGTGTCAGCCATCACACGGTAATTTTCTGCCGGAATTTGAGGATCGACAAGGGCTACTATGTCAAACAGGCAGATTTATCTAATTATGCCAAAAAATAACGGATTTTAGAAATGAAAAGTCCGTATACCCGATTGAGGGGTATCTAAAAATAAGCTTATCATAGGGAACCGTGTCATCAGTGCCAGCCTTTTTTCGTGTTCCGCGTACTAAACTGCTGTAGCAGCGTTTAGCTAGGATGTTTCCTGACGGGATATAATGCCCGGACCGGCAACCAGGTTGAGACCGGCCAGGCGTCGCTGCAGTTCCGGATCGGACAGGGCCAGGATGCCTGCATTGTGGGCGCCGGGTTTGCCTAGCGCCACAGTGGCCACAGGAATGCCCGGCGGCATCTGGACGGTGGAAAGCAACGCGTCCAGTCCCTGAAGCGCCGATGAGTCGATGGGGACCCCGATGACCGGCAGCGTGGTGTGTGCGGCCATGGCCCCGGTCAGGTGGGCGGCGTGGCCCGCGCCGGCGATAATCACCTGAACGCCCCGGTCCCTGGCAGTCCGGGCGAATTCCACCGCCCGCGCCGGAGTCCGGTGGGCCGACGCCACGGTCATTTCATAAGCAACCCTGATGCTTTTTAACACATCTGCCGCAGCTTTCATGACCTCAAGGTCGGAGCGCTTCCCATTACAATGCCGACTTTTGCATGTGTGCTCGCGATAACAATTCTTTTTTAAGGGTTTGGCCGGTTAACCGGTTGGCCCGCATAACCGTTGATCCGTTAGCCCGTTGACCCGTTCACCTGCTGTCCCGCTGGCTGAGGCGAATGATGTTACCACGAAGCGCACAACGTACACGAAGGGTTCTTTTTCATTTGGCTTTTCTTCGTTGCCCCTTTTTGGGGGGAACTCCACCATGTCCGCAAACTGGGTCTGTCAGGCCCACAATGCAAAAAGGCAGAATAGCGAACCATCCTGCCTTTTCCTGAGATTTATTATGAAATACGGCCCGGTTACCGTCTGACCTTGCGACGAATCCCGGCCATCCCCGCAAGGCCCACCCCGACGAGAATCAGCGTTGCCGGTTCGGGAACCGGTGCGCTGACATATTCCATGGTGGCCTTGACAATGGCACTGCCCGGGGTTGGGAACTTGACATTCGAGAGTGAAATGGTAAACAGCCCCCCGTCACCGAAATAAAACTCGGCAGGGTTGTCCCACCGGATCACACCATCCTGCCAAAAGAATCGACCCCGGCTGTATCCTGTGACATCCTCCAAAACAGGCGGCGCTGAAAACTCAAAGGTCGTCATAATATCGTAGCGCCAAAGATCATCAAAACCGACATACTTTTCCTTGGTCCCCACTTCGAAAAGCTTAAAAGTGAGTGAGTCGCCGACGGAAAAGTCTTTGCTGATGGGTGTCTCGAGAATTTTGTCCACCCAAAGCACAAGGCCGGGGTCAACGTTGCGATACTTGACGTCGTAACTTTCCAAAGTGAACGTCAATGCAGAAGCGCTGCCGGCCGTGCCCAGGATCAAGACGAGCACGCATAACACACCGAGTATTTTTCTCATCCGTTTTCCTCCTTTCTTCTCGACATAGGAATTCAGTGCACAGGTTCAATTGAAAGCCATTACAAAGGCTTGATGTGATGCAATAATCGTGCGAATTTACTAAAAATAATTTATCATTAAAATTCAAGATGTTAACTATTTCACACTTTTTGGATTAGAAAAAAGTATGAAAAACAAGTAATAGAAAAGTACTATATTTACATATCTGGATACCTGTTCCGATCCGCGAAGACCCAAAAAACCAGGGAGTGATGGTACTCCCATCACTCCCTGGTTTATATCTGCCCTGCACCCGATGTCATTCACTGTCGCCGGAATCAAACCCCTATCCGATGAAGTCCTTCCATCAAGCGACTCCGGGAAACCCACCGCCAGCAATAGTTTAAGTGGCGCCCGTCAGGAATACTTCTCTATTTTTTTGGCTTTCTCCGCCACCGTCCTTGCCATCTCTTCCTTGAACCCGACCAGGCGGTTCTGCAGTTCCGGATCGGAAAGGGCCAATATCTGGGCGGCCAGGATACCCGCGTTGCGCGCGCCGGGTTTGCCCAGGGCAACGGTGGCCACCGGTATCCCCGGCGGCATCTGAACCGTGGAAAGCAAGGCGTCCAGTCCCTGGAGCGCCGATGAATCGATGGGAACACCGATTACCGGCAGCGTGGTGTGGGCGGCCATGGCACCGGCCAAGTGGGCCGCGTGGCCCGCCCCGGCGATGATCACACGGACGCCCCGCTCCTTTGCCGTCTTCGCGAATTCGGCGGCCCGCGCCGGTGTCCGGTGTGCGGACGCCACGGTCATTTCAAAGGGTATCCCAAAACTCTTTAAAACATCCGCTGCCGCTTTCATAACATCGAGGTCGGAATCACTTCCCATCACTATGCCGACTTTTGCATGTGTACTCACGATAGACATTCTCCTGTATCGGTTGGCCGGTTGGCCCGTTGGCCCGGCTTGCCGGTTTGCCGGTTTGCCGGTTTCCTGACACCTGACACCTGAATCTTAAACCTCGGAAGACAACCTTCGGCTGATATCCAGTATCCAGAATCCAGTATCCCGTTGGCCCGCCTGCTGGGCCGCAACTCCCAAGGAGCGAAGCCTGGTTAGCCCGTTGGCCCGTTAGCCCGGCTTGCCCGGCGTAGCTCCCTGGGAGCGTAGACGGGTTTGCCGGTTTGCACGTTATAATGAGATACAAGATCCAGGACTCAGGATACAACATACTGTGGGAGGTCCTTCAGATCTCGGCCTGTGTGGACTGTTTCTTGAATCCTGAATCCTGCTGCCTGCATCCTGTACTTTGAGCTTTCAGCTTTCAGCTCCAGACGTCGCCCTATCCCTTTCCACCATCTCCACCAGAATCTCCGCTTTTATGGCATCCAAATCAGACCGATTTATTTTGGCGCCCTTTAGCCCCCCATTTAAGGCGATCTCCGACAGGTAAATCTGATCGTCGTCGGTAACATGCAGATCAATGTGGGCATAGGGGAATTTGCCACGCCGCATGATATCCCGGCAAAGAGCGGTCTTTTCGTCGTCCAGTTCATACGGTTCGGACCTGCCACCGGATGACAGATTCTTGCGGAAGTTATAGGGATTGTCCCTGGTATAAGCCTCGACAAGGTCTCCGGCGACAATTACGCGCACATCGACGAAATGTGGTAGAAATGGCTGGAGCACGAAAGGGTAGGCATCCTCGTTCAATCCCACATGGCTGTAAAGGGTCTCCGTGGTCGTCCAGAGGCATACCCCATGGCCGCAGTGGAGCCGGTTCTGTTTGGTGATGACCTTTGAGATATGGTGACGGGTGTATTCGCCGATGGCTTCCATCAGCTCGATTCGCCGGGAGACAACCCGGGTGTGGGGCAACATCCACTCATTCAGAAACAATGCCTGGGCGGTTTTAGATCGATAGAGGATCTGGGAAAGGGCAGATGGGTAGCATCGGATACCGCGCTCCAAGAGATCCACGAAAATGGATTCCTTCAGATGGCTCAGGCCGATGGGGCCGACAAACGCATCTCCCGGACCCAGCTCGTGGTACCTGCCCAGCAGTTCCCGTGCGCCCCGGACAATCATTCGGGAACCCGCCCGGCCATATCTTCCATGCCGAGTTCGATCAGCCGGTCCAGCATGGCGCTGAAGCTGTAACCGAAAGCGGCGGCGGCCTGGGGAAACAGGCTGGTCGGTGTCATACCGGGGATGGTGTTGGTTTCCAGAACAAATATCGCCCCATCCTTCACAATCATGTCGGTTCGGCTGTACCCCTTGCAGGAAAGGGCCTGATGGGCCTTTTTGGCGCAATCTTTGGCCCTGGCAGCGAGATCGTCGTCAATCCGTGCCGGACAGATTTCCTCGGTGGCGCCCGGTTTATACTTGGCCTCGTAGTCGAAAAACTCGTAAGATGGGTTTGGGATGATTTCAATCAGCGGCAGGGCGTCGAGGGGATCGTTTCCCATCACGCCGCCGGTGATTTCCATCCCTTCGATAAAGGCTTCGATCAGCACCCGCCGGTCGTAGACAAACGCCTTGTCCAGAGCTTCTTTCAGATCCCCTTCAGTGCGAACGATGGACATACCGACGCTTGAGCCGCCCTCGAGCGGCTTGATGACCAGGGGCAGTCCAAGGCTGCCGACACAGGCCGCGGCATCAAACCGTCTTTCCGTTTCCACCACCACAAAGTCGGGCACCATGAGGCCGGCCTGGCGGTACAGCTGTTTGGCAACAAGCTTATTCATGGCCGCCGCGCTTCCCAGCACCCCGGAGCCCTGGTATGGGATGCCCAGAAGATCGAGCAGTCCTTGAATCGTCCCGTCCTCCCCGTAGGGACCATGGAGTATGACCAGGGCCACATCGATTCTTTCGGCGTCACTCACCAGTTTTGGGATGTCGTCTTTCGGGTCATACCGCACGACATTGTACTTGTCCTTATCCAGTGCTTCGAAAACCTGGTTCCCGCTGTTGATGGACACCTCGCGTTCAGAGGAAATGCCTCCGGAAAGCAGCGCAACGGTCAGTTTGCCCATGTCCCCCCCCCCTTTGTGATGGCTTCAGGGTAAATTCCAAAATTGCCTGAAATCTTTTCAGCCTCAGGATTTTATGAGGTCCTGTTTTGCTTTTTTGTATTCGTCGAGGGATATCAAATTGTTCTCTAACATATGAAGAAGCACGTTAAGCTCTCTTTGGCGGAGTGTTTCCGGATCTTCCAACTGCCTGTTGACATCCGGGCCATCGTGCTCGATGGCCGGCAGTTCGTTTCCGTTCCCCACACGAAAGGACGCAAACCCGCCAAGGAAACTGACTTCGAGATTCCGGTCTTTGAACATGGGGGATTGGAGCATCTCCCGGAGACTCATCTGTTCGGCTTTCATGCGGCGATAAAACAGATATCCGGACAGGGCGATGCCGGCAGAACCGAAAAGAAAGATCCAGATCATGTAGTGGACAATGCCCCGGAAAAAAAGCACCAGAACCCCCAGTCCCGCAATGAGAAGGACATGGAGCAGAAGCACCAGGTAGGCCAGCATCACGCTTTTGATCATGCCGGGGTTGTCTGTTTTGGATCCAAGACGCATAGTGCGGTTCCTGGTGGCGATCTTCGATTTCAGGTGTTGCCCCGGCGTGGCGAATGTCTTCCGGAGGCAGAGCAAATGACTCTCACCGCAGCCCCGCTGAGCGAGATTTCCGCTTGGCGCCAATACGCTGCGGGGTATCTAAGCGGCAAACATATATTTCGGAAATCGGAAATCCGACCCGGCCGCCGAAGACGACGGGACACGTCCGAGGCCAGTCATAAGGCCTGCAACACCAGATACCAGGCACCAAAAACAGCGCAAATCACCGATCAAACGGGACGCTAGTTTGTTTTTTTCCCCTCGTTTCCGTCGGCTAATCGATCGATCATTTTCGACTCGTACATCTGGGGTACCTCGAACCCTGGCGAGCTTTGACGCATGGTATTCAACTTCATGATCAGATAATTGAGCTTTTTAATCAGGCGGACTTTCTTCCGGGTGTCGCCCATGCCATGGAGCAGGTCCTCGGTCCGGCGAATCTCTTCATGAATTTCGAGTTCCGGAGGCTTGCAGTCGGCGTTCTTCAGTATTTTGTAAGCCAATCGCAGGTCTTCGGCGACCCCGTTGAGTTCGTCCAGATTCAAGGGTTTGCCCTCTCCGGGCAGGTCGTCGAACTCGCCTTCTTCCTGGGCTTTGCGGATGCGCTCTTCAATAATTTTATCAAATCCTGGTATCACGGTGTCCTGTGGCGATCCAACAGTGCTAAGGTGTTATGGGCCGTTGTTCCAAATTGACGGGATATACCTGATGTTGTATATCCAGTTGAAAAAAAATCGTCTCACGAGTTTTTGAAACGCGACAATGTCGCTCATACAGAAAAAGGTTTATTCGCCATTAATTTTGCGGGTTTATCCGCCGTTGTTGTCCCGCCTTGCCCCGCTGAACGGGATTTCCGCTTAGCTCCAACAAGCAACGGGGAATGATCACGTTTAATTCAATATCCAGACGGCATATCAAAATAGTACGCTTCCAAAGGCAGTTTTTCAAGTTTGAAATCAGCACCGATAATAACCATTTCCCGGGATAGCGGAAAGGACATGCCATGAAAAAAATCGCGTTTGCCGGTACCGACGGCAGGACCCTGCTTAGCGCTTTCGTTGTCTCGACAGCCACCAGCGACATTCACACGGAGACCTTCGAAGGTATCGTCATCCGCGGAACCCCTGCTATGCCGGCATACGTGGAGATGCTCAACTGGCCCGTATCGTTTATCCCAACCCGGAGCAACAGCGCTGACGACTATTCCGAGGCCATCATCGATTCCCTGAAAGAGGGGCAGATCGATTACGTGATCCCCATGCCCGAGGCGCTTCTTTTTGAAGGCATGGTGGACCGGGTTGCCGAAGCCGGGTTCGGCGATCGGGTCATCGGGCTGACGCAGGCGGGGGCATTTATCGAAGGCGACAAAATCCGCTGCAAGGAGCTTTGCGACGAAGCCGGAGTTCCGGTGGCCCCGTCATGGTGCCAGGTGGACGCCAAGGACTATCCCGAGATCCTGTCAACCTGCCTGGATTATATCGACAGACACGGCGGTGTCGTTCTGAAATATCCCTACAGCGCCGGAGGAAAAGGAGCCCGGATCATTCTCAACTCCTGGGAAATCCGGGAAGTCTATGACACCCTGATCCACGACTACCGGGACAATTATAAAAAGATGTTCGGAAAGAAAGGCCCCTGGCCGCTTCTGATCGAAGGGCTCATGTCCGGTGTTGAGATCAGCTTCACCATTTTGGTGGATGCCAAGGGCAACTTTCAAATACTTCCCACCGCCATGGATTATCCGGAGCGGTTCGAAGGCCCGGCCAGCAAAACAAATCCGATTACCGGCGGTGTCGGCGCGATTTCCCCTCACCCCATGGAAACCCCGGAGCTTATCGATATGGCCGGCGAAACCATCGCCAGACCGATCATTTCCGCCATGGCGCAAAAAGGGCTTCTGAGGCCCTGCATCCTGTACCCGGGCTGTTTCGTGGCCCTGGACGGATTCCGGCGGCCCCAAAAAATCCGCGTATCCGAGATCAACATCCGCCCCGGCGAACCCGAGGCCCAACCGGTCGCCCGGCGGTTGCGAAATCTGGGGCCCCTGATCCGGGCCGCCCTTGAAGGACGGCTGGATGAGGTCACCCCGGAAGTTCGCTCGGAGCAGGTGTCCCTGTGCCTGGCCCTGGTCACCGGGCCCGGCGGACCGGATGGTCAGAAAGGCTACCCCTGGTCCTGCACCAAGGGGGAACCGGTAGAGCTGGACCTGAAGTATCTCCGGCGAAAAGGCATACAGCTCATTCCGTCTGCCATGACTTACGATCGGGAAGGCGAGCACCTTAAATCAGACGGAACGCGGGTGGCGTTTCTCAACGCCAACGCCACCATAAAAGAGGGTGAAAAACGGGGTGAGGTGGCCAACCGCCTGCGCAAAAAGCTCATCGGCGCCTTCGACAACGGCAAAGTGCGGGTCATCCCCAGGGAAAACCAGGACGGCAATCGGCTCGATATCCGGAGGGACATCGGCTACCATTTCTCCAAAGCGGAGCTTATCTTTTCATAGCCTTATTTGGGTGGAAAGAGCCGCGGCAGGACAGAGAGGCAAAGCTTCGACCGAAGGCGCTGATATGGCGCCATGAGTCGATTGGCAAGGACCCACAGGCGGCGATCCATATCGAGTTCCCGGAAAGCCCCGGAAGGGGTTTTTTTCTCTATCCGAACAACCCGGCCAAGCACCCCAGCGCGGCTCACCCAACCATCGTACGCGTGCTGGCCGTCCCCTTTGGTGTGAAACGCCGCCGTCCCGCCGATGGTGCCCAGTTTCAGAATACGATGGAGCACCAAAGCGCCGAGACTGCTTTTGAACAAAATGAGGTCCCCCGGACGCAATTGCCGTGACCGGATCTTCCGGATAACCACGACATCGCCGTCCCGGATGGCAGGGGCCATGGACCTGCCGCTGACCTGCACTTTAACCTCGGTGCCTGCCGACAGTACATCTTCTAAGAGGAGCGTGAGGGTCTCCGGGAGACATCGTTTGGTCTCCGGGTCCAGTGGACGGATCATCCCGCCGGTCGTGGACTCACCTGTGCGTTTTTGCAATCGTTCGATTTCGATCATCGATGCATTCCTGACATAGCCAACTCCTTCTCAGGTCGACCCGCACCTGCGAAGCCCGTATCGGATCACATCCAGGAGGGTGACCATCTCCTCACGGGTAAACGTCGGGTAAGGATATGCGGAGACGTTTCGAAAACAGGACGCATATTCCTCAGGCGCCATACGTCGAAGCCCGTTCATCTCTCTGTGGCGTAGTGCTTTAAAAACCCGGTGTCCCATGATGGCGGCGCCCGGAGTCAGGTTCCCCACGAAGTCGGTGGACAGCTCTTTTCGGATAGACAGCGAATCCCGATGCCGTTTCACGGCAACTTTGATCAATCGAGACTCCCGATAGTCTTCCGCTTCTTTTAGTGCCACAATAAGCGTTTTATAAATATCCGCCGCGGCGGGCTTTTCGAGGCAGACAAAGCCCACCACCTCCCCGTCCAGCTTGACACCCGAGAAAATGACATCCCTGTGGAATCTCTTCTTTTTGGAATCGCGGTGGAATGCCTCCAGCAGTTCCGAAGGGGATCGGTAATCCTGTTTGAATCCATCCGCCCAGAACGCCAGGTCGGCAGACCCCACGCCGGTTTTCCAGTCTTTGATCAGTCCGGCAATACCTGCGGGGTGATTTGCCGCAAGGGTGCCGAGGGACTGGAACTCCGCATGGAAAAAAGACATGGATTTCATAGCGGTCCGTTTGGATCCGATCTTTCCGATAACGGTTTCAAGGTCCGGATTATCACGGACGGAAGCGGGAAGATTGGATATAAACTCCTTGTAATAATCAACAGGCAGACGATGGGAATACCGCCGGCTGATGTCGATTGCCCTCTGCCGGCTGACAAACCAGGGAGGGGCGCCGGAGCGTCCGAGGGCGGCCGGCGGGGGCAATCCTTCCAGCTTGTGAAAGGCGGCATGGGTAATGTAGTTCCAGTAATCCTTTTGCGTTCGAATGGCGGTGCCCTGGATGGGAACCTTTCGGTCGGAAAGGATCTCATCCTGCCAGCTGTGATACTTTCCGATGACTTTTTCGGAAATTTTGGACCTGAAGAGGTTATCCTTAAAAAAAATCTTCAAGGACATCCATCACCTCGATTTCTGGGGTGATATGAAAATCATATGCGGGCACACGGCAGGTCATGGCCTCGCAGCAGTCGAGCGCTCCGGGGAACGCTTCCCGGTCATACCAGGGAACGGAGGCCACCGGCAGCAGGCGCTTCAAGGCGGTCTGCGGTCTGATCGGTGTGACGCGGGTCGACTGCCCGTGGATGATAAAAAACAAACCCTCCAGGGGGCCGCCGTCATTTTCGGCGATGCCGCCTTCGCCGGGCCACGGGGTGCCAAATGCCGTGAATCGGTCTCCTGCTTTTCTAACGAGGATCCTGTCGTCGCTCAGGAACCGAAGAGGACCCCTGGATTGAAGCCGGCGGGCCAGCGATGTTTTTCCGGCCCCGGATCTGCCGGCAAAGATGAATGCACGGCGGTTGGCAAGCACTCCGGCAGCATGCAGGAGAATCCCCTGCCGCGAGGCCAGATAATGCATCAACAGGATTTGATCCAGGGGATATGTCATGGGGTTTGGGAGCCGGTTTATTCCGTTTTTCGTGTCGACCAGATTCGGCCCGCAATAGGCGGTCACCCGCGAAAAATCCGGCCCCGCTGTCAATGTCCATAAAGCGGGCCGGTGCCGATGGGGTTTGACCGTCAGACAGTAGCCATTTTCACCGTGGTGCATCTGCCAGGTGGGTCCGGCATCAAAGAGCTTGGTCATCCGGCGCGTGTCCGGTGCTGCGCCAGGGTCATTGAGAAGGGTGACGTGGATGGCGGCCTCCCCGGGCCCGGCGGACCGGATAAACCGCTGTTTTGCGGGATCCTGTTCAAAAATTTGGTCCGCCTCCGCCGCAGCGACCGTGATCGCAATCCCGGCTATTTCCAGGTGGAGCGTATCCGGCATCCGCCACCTGTCTTCCAGGGGAATCCAAAAAACGAAAGTGGGTGTGCATCGCTCCGAATCGCGCCCTCCGCAGGGCCGGTTTCGGGGCGCATTACCATATGGGCATCCAATCTTATGATCAGGATCCCTCCTGCCAGCACCAGTTAACGCCCTGAACGCATGGGGTGCCTGGATTTTGGCCCAATCCGACGCCTTTTAATTTGCATCCGGCAGCCAGAACTTCATCGGCCACCAGTTCGATAATTCTCAACCTGGGCTTCTGATACGGCGGCCCGGGTTTCGGGGTATCCTCCTTCATCGGCATAACATCCTCCTAGTGGGAGTGTTCCGCTATTTTTGAATATCGATGTTCCCCCAGCGCGCACAGATATTCCGACCTGATGTCCGCCCGGCCGCTCTCCAGTTGAAAGAGACCCGGGCAAAGACCGCAGAGCCCCCTCTTTTCGCAATCATTGCATATGTAGTGCGGGCCGGCATGCCTTTCCCGGATGTTCGGGATCACCGTGGTCCATCCCGTTGAAAAATCGCCGCGGGTCAGGTCGTAGGCCGGAGAACTCACCATCAGGCAGGGCTGCAGGTTCCCGTAGGAATCCACATAAAAAGAGGTCTGTCCAGTCGCGCAGTTGTAAAGTTTTTGAGATGACGCAAGGGACTTGCTTTTTTCAAAGAAATCCCGGAACTGCTCCCCCATTTCAAGCTCCGAGAATTCCATCGCTGCGACCTCCTCGGGTGCGACCCTCAGTTCAAGAGGCTCTTTCTTTCCGGTCAGACACGGCATGATGGATGGATCGTAACGGAATTCGACACCGTATGCGTTTGCCATTTTCCGAATGGCCGAAACTTCCTGCCGGTTCAGGGACATCAATACGGTTTTGAGACTGAGCGGCAGCCGGTGGACGAGTAGCGCCTCGATTCCCCGGATGCAGCGCCGGAAACTGCCCGGGATGGAGGTAATCCGGTCGTAGGTCTCGGGGGTGGCGCCGTAGAGGGTAACGTCGATGTTTCGGGGCGGAAGATCTTTAAAAAGGGAGATGATCTCTTCAGAGATAAGGGTCGCGTTTGAAAATACGGTGACAAGAAGCCCCTGTTCCTTGGCATGGCGATAGATGTCCGGGAAGTCATTCCGGATCAACGGCTCACCCCCGGTCAAGGTCAGGAACAGGCATCCGGCGTCGACAATGTCATCGATGAGCGCCATCCAGGCGGCCGTGTCCAGCTCGTCACGGGCGCCGATAGCCCCGTTCTCGTCCCCCAGGTAACAGTGAACACAGTGCAGATTGCATCGGTGGGTCAGGCTGATCATGCCGGAATACGGAATTCGCTGCGCCGCAATCTTTCGGTGAAACTTGCGCAGAAAATCGCTCGTGGCGGCGTCTGTGTTCCGGCAGCTGTCCATGGTCAGGTGACCTCTTCGATCAGGGAGGCCTGAAAGAGCTCATCGATAAACTCCGTAAGGTCTTTCCCGGCCAGGTCCCTGTCCACCGGGAAGGTCTCCAGAAGCTCATCGAGAACGTCGTTCAAGCTGAGTTTTCCGTCCAGATGATTCCAGATAAATTCGCCAACCGGATCGAGAGCGAATATTTTCTGCATATCCGCCACATGACCCCGGATCGGCACCAGAAGGGATTCACCGGCCACATTCCGGGAAACGATGTTTTCTCCCTGCCGGTACACGCGGGTCATATGATATTCGGTTGGAAACATTCGGGAATTCCTCGCTTCCGGTGATGGGACACATATGTTCGTACGAACAGCCTGATATACCGTTTTTTTATGAAAAACACAATTTGATCGAAGGAATTCCGACACCTGGCACGGGTGTTGGGAGCGGGTCCGAGACGTCAACGCGCCGGCCGCGGGTTACTGGGCCGCCGTGTCTGTCGGTAAGATTCTCAGCTTCAAGGCCGGATCACCAAGCAGGTTGTAGATCTTTGGTGTCAGTGTATCCCCGGTGCGAATGACATAGGTTCTCTGAGCTTCCTGAATCACCTCCCCAAGTGTCCCCTGTGCTCCGGCAGACAATGCCCTGAACAACTCCTCATCCAAAATTTTGGCGTTATCGTTGATGGACAAGCCGGTTGGCGACCATACCGCGATGGCCCCGCCGGACGGATAACGAAGCAGACTTTCGCCCAGGGAATCGAAACCGGGTTTGGCAAAATAACCCGCCAGGCAGGTCATGGCCGCAACCACAGGGAGCCGGTCCATGTTGGTCAGACTCGGTATATCCCCTGTTTCGAGCAGGGACGGCTGCGGGTAGGATCCTGAAAAACGGTCGAATCCGCCATGGCCGATGAAATTCACCAATCCCGTCCCGGCGTTAATCCGGCTGATCAAGTCCGCACTGGCATCGTCGGCTGTTCCGCCGCCTGAAAGATAGTCTTCCAGGTAGATTTTCCGGGTTGAAAATGCCCCGGAGGCAAACGCCGCCACAACCTCGCTGTCTGACGAAAAATCCGCCTGTGGCTCGGGTTTGTCGGCGAGCATGACAATCTCGTTGTGCCAGTCGGCCGGGTCTCCGGTTTCATAGGCGATGATTTTATCGACCATATCCGACAGCTCTGCAGCCGTATGTGCCGGCAGCCGTCCAATCGCTATGTCCGGAATGCCGTCATCGCCCGCTGCGTCTGCAAGCAGGGTGTCCACCGGATAGAGCCGCCGGGCCGTTCCCAGCATCATCGTGGGAATTTTGTTGTCCTCGAAGGGGAGCCCATAGCTGTTTCTTGCCCGGCCGCGGTAGTCATAGGTTCCGTTTCCGGCCAGCACCACCCAACGCGGCGGCTGGAGCCAGTTGTGATACGCGTGGGACAGGAACTTTTGTATGGCCATGGGATGGTAAATCCCGTGGTTGAACTCATCGACGATATCCTCGAAAGAGGCCACCAGAGAAGTCATCCCCTGGGAACTGCGATGGTCTGCCAGGCGGCGGGAGACTTCCTCGAATTCCCGCGGTGTCACGACGATGTATTCCGCCCCGGGGAACGTGTCCTTCAACTGCGAACGCGTGGTTGCCGCCACGGCATCCGGCATCAGAAAATCACTTGCCACCACGGCCAGATAGGTGTTGTCGGGCGAGGCCGGTGCGAAACTGACCTGATATTCCCCGTTGACCCCGTCGATGGTAATCGAATCCAGGCGCTGGGGCCGTCCGGGATCGGTCACGTCCAGAACACGGATATCGGGCGATGTAAATCCATCGATGGTCACCACCGCTTCGTCACTGTCACGGATCCAGAGTGCATCGTTGACGGCCCGGTAGGTCCTCGGATACGCAATATCAAAGGAGTCCACAATAACCTGACTGTATGGTGCGCCGGTATCCAGAAGTCCCTGTATGGTCAGAAAATTGAGTTCGTCTGCCAAAACAAGCGCGGGATCGATATCCGCAACGGTTAACTCAAACGACGCGATCCCGTCCCAGGACCCTTCGCCGATGAACTGATCGTTGAGATAAAGCGCCACATGGTGATCCGGATCGGGGGGGGTGTCCGTGGCCCCGAACAGCTGGACCGTCAGGGTAAGGGGCCCACCGGCCGGGTCAAAGCCCTCCAGGTAGAACGGGCTGGTCAGGGTGTCCTCACCGGATCCCGGCGGCGAGGGCATGACCAGCGCACCCCATCCCCAGTAATCGGATTCGGGATCGTTGACCCAGTCCGGCAACGGTATAAAATCGACCTCGACGTGGCGCCGGTCCATGAAAGACCGGGTGCCCCCGACAGGAGCGGGTCCGGGCCCGCTCGAACCGGGCCTCAGACCGGCCAGCTGCTGCATGACGAAGAGGGCTTCTGCCATGTCGACCCGGTTGTTGGCGTTGACATCCGCCCCTGAGGCCGGGAAATCGGGTCGGACGCCGGGTTCGGATGGGCGGCCTCCGGCCATGGCCTGCAGGGCAATGATCGCATCGGACAATTCCACGCCGCCGGTCCCGTTGACATCACCACGGGCATCCCCGGGTTCCATCGGCGCGCTGCTGCCCAGCTCTATCCAGTAGACATTGGTGTCGGTATAGATGCTGTCGATGCCTTCGCCATAGAAATAGATGCCGCTGTTGTCCGGGGCTTTCATGATGCCAACGGGCTCCCCCTGATGCCGTATGACAAAACCGCTTTGCTCGAGGGTGGCGGTGACTTCGCCAGGCGTCAGCCCCAGTTGGGTCAGCAAAACGGCGTCCACATAATAGAGGCCGGGTAACCGGACACTGACTTTCAGTGCATCGCCCAGTGTCGCAACCGGCGTGGCTGTGAACGGGCCGAAACCCAGAAAAGCATATGGGTCGGGCGGCGGGGCATCCGCGGCATGGGCGATGCGGTGATATGTATCGTCCATGGGCGGCAGACCGGGATCTGTGGGCGGGCCTTCCACGGTCACTGTAAATGGACCGAACAGGTTGTGTGTCCCACCGGCTTCAATCTCCTCGAGCCGGTAGGTGTAACTCTGCCCGGCCAGTGCCCCGGGATCCACCAGGCGATAAATGCCGCCCTGAATCGTCGAGAGCAGGCTCGGCAGGAGGTCTGCGTGGACCTTCACATAATACCCGACGGCCCCATTGTACCGGTAGAGATTGAACCCGATGGTTTCGACCTCGGAGGAGGTCTCCCACTGCACGATGGTCGTCCCGCTGTCCGTGTAGGCCCGAAAATCCGACAGGGTGACCCGGGTAATGACCACGGCGTTTGCCGATGCGGAATCCCTCAACGCATCCGCCGGATCCTGGTAGGTGAGCTGCAGCGTGGGACTGGATTCTGGAACCACGTATAGCACGTCGTCGTCGGTCGGGAACGGGTCTTGTGTACCGGGGACGCACGGGAATGGATCGTCACAGGCGAGAATATACAGTTGATACCGGTCCCCGTTGCTGTCATTGGCGAAAATGCCGGTATCGACCCCGGTTTCATAAAGTGTCGGATAGGCATAATCGCCCGTATCCGGATTGTAGACAGTGACGGTGACCGTTTCGATGGTCAGCGGATCGGCATTTCGATCCGCATCGATCACCTGGAGGTACACCGGCTCGGAACTCAGGTCGAACGTCCCCTGGGGGGTCCCCGCGTCGTCGGTAAATGCGGGTTGGCCCAGGGCGCGCACGGACGTCTCGACGGAATCGATGACCGGCACCGCAGACAGGTCGCTGGTGACCAGAACCGTGTTGACAATGGACGCGGGATCGAAAGGACTATCGAGGGTCACCGCAAACTCAACCCGCATCGATTCTCCCGGCAGCAGATCGTATGCGTCGCCGGCAGCGACCAGATCCGGTGGCGTCCCCCCGAGTTGGGTCGATATCTCCCGGAACTGGCTGAAATTGATCCCCTGGACCCAGGCCGGGAAGTCATTCCCGGTCCTGCGCCGCTCCAACCGGATTGTCGTGTTGTCCCAGTACCGCGCAGAGAACATGGATCGGGGAAAATTATTATTGGTGGCACCCAATCCATTGGAGCCCAGCGCCATGCGCACGCCGGGCGATGCCGGAACAGGCACATCCACAATTAACAGCCCGGTGTCCCCATCCGGCTTGAAATCGTAATCCACGACAAGGTCCGGATGGGTCAGGGCATAGACCTCGAAGTCGACGACGTTGTTGTTGTACTCGATACCTGCGGCAAGAAGGCTTTCCGTGGCATTCTGGTTGACGCCGTCGCCCAGGGTGACGAGCACCCCTTCGCCGGTGTCACCGACGCCGTTGTCATTGGTGTGCCCGGTGCCCCAGACCCAGGTGTTGGCCCGGGCAACCGGTGCGATGGCCGCCGTATTGTATTCATTGATCGCGTTGGCCCCGTTGCCGCCATTGTTTCCGGTGACACGCGCCCGTTGAACCGTCCAGTCGTTTCCCCATCGGACAACCATCACGGTGCTGGTGGCATCTCCCAGGCCCGGACCATTGCGGGTCCAGTTGATGGTGTCGGTGCCGGTTGGCCAGATGCGTGCCTGGCAGCTATTGTGGTTCAACGGATTCGCCAGGGCAGTGGAGCACCCGGCCCCGTTGAAACCGCCCATGAGCAGGATCTGGCCAATGTCCCCGCCCCAGCCGATGGCGGCGGTGGAGAACCCGCTGCCGGCCGGATCGCTCAGCGATTCCAGCACCGTGATGACACCCACCCATGAATTGACACTGTTGTTGCGGGCAAAACTCAGGACATCCGGATTGCCCGATGCGGCAAGATTGCCTGTCCCGAACGGATCGGCTGTCAACGCCACGTAGTTTTCGTCCGGTCCACGATCGCCGCCGTTGCCCCCACCACCGTCGCTCCCCTGGACGATGACGAAATAGTCCGTGGACAAATCGTTGTTCAGGGTCAGGTTGAAGGTGTTTCCCGGAAAATCCAGATTGGCGATGTAGTATTCGGTGACCCGAATGCTGGATCGGGGGGCCGTCACCTGGCTGCTGCCGGCGACGTAGGTGGTTCCGGCCGGAACCGCGTCGTAGAGGGCCACATTCTGCAGCATGCCGGTGCCGGTGTTGGTCACGGTAACGGTATAGGTGAGTTCGTCTCCCAGGTTATCCCCGGCATAGTAGGGGCTGGGGGTGTTCACGGTTTTCACCACGTCCCGGACCACCACATACACCGTATCGGTGGAGTTGTTATTGATCGGGTTGTTTTCCCCGCCTCCCAATGCCACAGAGGCCGTGTTCTGAATCGTGGTGGGAGCGGTCGGCTCCACCAGCGCGGTCAGCGTGATCGGCGGCAGATCGGTGCCGGCCGTTACCGGCGATCCCGGGCTGGCGGGGTATGTCCAGACAACCGTCGGCAGGCCGGACGTGTCCGCGGTCCAACCTGTTCCGGAGCTGGTCTGGTAGGTCATGCCGGCCGGGATCGTATCGGTCACCACAATGTCGGCGGTCTGATCCAACGGGCCGTGGTTGGACACCGAGATCGTAAACGCCCCATTCTGGTTCAGGAAGAAATCAGCGGCGTGGAATTTGGTGATCGAAAGATCGGCGCCGGTCACCGGGTTGATGCTGATGACAGCGGTCCCGGAATGGGTGACCGCGCCTTCCGTCCCCTCGATACCAGTGACGGTCGCCGTCCAGTTGTCAAAGGGACCGCCGGCCGGAAAGGTGTAGGCATATTCATAGGTTTTCGTGTCCACCCCGGAATCGGCTATCTGTGTCATGGCCGCATCATCAGCTTGGATACTCCCTTCGGAGTCGACCAGATCCACCGTTGCCCCGGTGATGTCGTAGCTGCCGAACGGATCGCTGATCACCGACCGGACGTAGACGGTGGTCCCGGGAAATGCCGTTGCAATGGGACTTCCGGCCGGAAACGGCTGATCGAAGAACGTCACGCTGTCGACGTTGATCACCGAATCGGATTCGAGTCCTACCTGGGACCAGGCATCGGTCCCCCCGATATCGGCATAGGGCCATATCTCAAACTGGTCGGTGGAATTCCAGGTATTGTTGTAGACAGACAGGACAATCGCGGTATTCGGATTTAACGTGATATTCCCGGCGATCGGAACATCGTATTGAACGGTTTCGACGGTATCGTCAAACTGTCTCCAGCCGGGGGAAACGCTGCCGATGGTCCCGGTGGAGCCTCCGGCATAACTGAGTGTCACGGTGATGAAGTGCCATATCAGCGCCGGCGAGCTGTTTCTGACGTTCAACGTCACCGGGATCGTTCCGGAGCTGCCATCGATAATGATCTGCCCGACGCTGGCCGGATTGAGGGTCCAGGTTTCGGTGGCGTCATCGGCAATGCCCACGGCCGGTTCCGTTACCCCCGCCGGCGTCCGGTCCAGATCCAGATTATCGTGGAGGTAAAGGGGTTTGGGTCCCTGGGCCGGAATCGCGGAACTGCCGACGATCAGTGTGGGGGCATCGGCGTTGATCACCTGGCCGCCCAGGGTGTTGTCGATGACGCCGGTGTTGTCGATGTTGGTGCCGACCGGCGTGCCTGCCGCTACATCCACTTCAAACACGACCAGTCTTTCGGTGAGCGGCGGCACCGCAATGCCGGAAACATCCAGGAATCCGGTGTTGTTGGCGCCGGCCGGCGGCGGTGAGTAGGTCACGGTGCCCCCGGCGTCGCTCAGATCCGATCGGTAGTTGAAATTTTCGGTGTTGGCCGGCAGGTCGTCGGTGACGGCCACCAGGGGTGCGGCACGGCCGTCGCTCTCGATGAGATGGATGGTATACCGGAGCGTGTCACCCGGCAGCACATCGCCGCCATTGGTGTCCAGCACCGACTTGTACGATGTGGACAGATCCGGCAGCCGGACCGTGGTCGGGTCTGCATCACTGTTGTTGGCACCATTGTTGTCATTGGTCGGACTCGACACGGAGGCGATATTGTCGAAGTTCCGGGACACGGCTGCCGGGTCGACGGTGACATCCACCGAAAGGGGGGGCAACGACGCGCCCGGGGCCACATCCAGATCGTTGGTACAGGTCAGCACCGGGTCTGCAAAATTACATGTCCATCCGGTTCCGGAATAGGCGTCATACACCAGACCCGGTTCCAGCGTGTCGGTCACGGTGATGGTGGCGGTCTCCACGCTGGGGCCGTCATTGGTCACCAGAATGTCGTAGGTGTTGATCGTGGGGGTAATCTCGAACTCTGCCGCATGGGAGACATCGATGCCCAGGTCCGCCGTGGTGACGGTAAGCACCTCTACATCTTCGTCATCCTCGGGATCCTCCAGGGGCGGTGTGTCATCATCGTAGCCGATGGTTCCGATATCGTCTATGGCACCGGTTTCGGTGCTGGCGGCGTCGGCCGTATTGTCATAGACCCCGGCACCCACCCCGATGGCCACGTCTGCCGCAAATGTGACGGCGACCGAGCCGCCGCCAGGGATGGTCCAGGTTCCCCAGTTGAGTGTCGTGTCCCCGATCCCCGGGCTGGTGATGCCGGTCCGGATGGCACCACCGGTCTCCGAGATGCTGATCTCACTGTTAAATGAGAATCCGGCCGGCAAAGCGTCGGAGATGGTCACGTTGGTGGCATCGCTGGAGCCGGCATTGACGATCGATATGATGTAATTGGCTGTGGTCTGACCGCGAACGGCAAAGGGCGTCAGGGTGTCTTTGTCGATGGTCAGCACCGCCGCCTGGATGGTAATGTCCTCATCGTCCTCCGGGTCCTGCCCGGGTGGTGTGTGGGTATCCTGGGCGACGGCGCCGGCATCGTCGACGAGGCCGCTCTCGTTGCTGTCGGCCATGGCACTGTTGTCATAGGTGCCGGGGGTCACCGTCGTCGGGACGTCCGCGGTAAAGGTAATGATCAGGCTGCCGCCGGGATTGATGGTCCAGGTACCCCAGCCGGGGCTGGTGTCGCCGAACGTCGGATTGCTGGTGCCGGTGCGCGTGGCGAAGGATTCCGAGATTGTATCGGTGGTGTTGTAGGTAAGCCCTGCCGGAAGGTCGTCGGACACGGTCACCCCGGTGATGTCGAACGCCCCGCTGTTGGTCAGTGCGATAACATACTGGGCGGTCCCGCCGGCCTGAACGATTGGCGTCGTGGTATCCTTGTCAATGAGCAGAGAGACAATGGTGACATCCTCGTCCCCTTCCGGATCGCTCCCGCTCGGGGCCCCCTGGTCCTGACCCACCCGGCCACTGTCGTCGATGGTGTAATTGGTTCCGTCGTAGTCGAAATTCGCCGCTGCCGTGTTGTCATAGGTGCGGGGGATGATGTCGATGTTCACATCCGCACTAAAGACGATCTCGACCGACCCGCCGGCATTGATAGTCCAGGTCCCCCAGTTGAGCGCAGTGTCCCCACCGGCCGGATTGGTCGTCCCCGTCCGCGACGCATTTGTCTCGGTAATGGTGGCGTTATTGAATGTAAACCCGGGCGGCACGGCCGTGTCCGCCGGCAGGGTATCGCTGATGGTCACATTGGTGGCATCCAGGTCGCTGAGGTTCTCCACCCGTATCCGGTAGGTCGCCGTGCCGCCGGCGGGCACGACGGGGGTGTCGGTGTCCTTGTCGATGGTGACCGCGGTGACATGGATAACGGCGCTGTCAAAAGGCGAAAATACCTGGGACCCTTCCAGGCGGGTGCCCTGGGCCTGGCCGGTGTTCGAATAGGCACCGATACCCACGGTTCCGTCGATGGCGGCGCTGAAGGTCACCACCAGCGTCTCGTTTAAACCCATATCGAGACCGTCGAGGATGGTGTTGTCCCATAAAAGTTCCTGGCCGCTGACGATGGGATTGGCGGCGGAACCGATCTTCTGGGTGGTGTCAGGGAACGTGATGGACGAACTGTTGGCAATATAGTTAAAGCCGGGGGGCAGGATGTCCTTTACGGAAATGCTGTTCACCGGGTAGCCGTATGTCTTTATTTCAAGCGTAAATGTCGTGGTTCTCCCCGGCACGGGGGCAAGCACCGTGGGATCGGCGGTCTGCTGAAGGCCGAGGGTCAGATCGATCCACTCGGCCGGCATCGGCAGGTTGGCCGTTCCCAGATCCAGAAAGGGATTCGAGGTGCCGGCGGCGTCTGCATCCTGGCCCCAAGCCACTGCCAGGATGTCGGAGGCCCAGATGTGCATGCCGGTGTTGACATTGTCCGGATCGAAAAACGTTTGAGAATCGAGGCTGTCCAGGGTGATGTTGACATCCGGAACACCGTCTGTAGGGCTGTAGTCGACAAAGACCACTGTATCGTCGAAAACAGCGGTCACATAGGCCGGCGACCCGTTTTGAGCCGGCGTCGGGTCGGAAGTGCCCGGTGCCCAGCTCAGAAAATATTCGTTGGTGAGAAAGTTTTGGGGGACGAGGGAAAATCCCCAATCATAGGTCCGCGACTCCGTGTCCGCAGAGCCGATGCCCCAGAAGACATTGTCCGAATTCAGGGCGACCCCGGAATTCTGGGGCACAAAACGCCCGGCCCCGTCGGAGTAGGATCGTGTCTCCCGGGCCGGGATGGTGAACTCCCCGCTGCCGGTGGTATCGGCGTATTCAACGATGATGGACGTGGTGTTCGGGTTGTACAGGTACAGATCGGTATCCGCGCCGCCGGAGGCACCACTGACCGGATTGGCATAGGCGGTGTCCCAGAGGCTGTCCGGCATGGCATTAAAGCCCCTGGCTTCGAAGGAGCCCCGGCTGGTGGCCCCCACGATAAAATGCACCTGGATCGGACTTGTCCCGGACACATGCGTGCCTGCGTTGGTGTTGAACAGCTGGGTGGTTTCTCCCCGGTTCAGGGTGGTGGTGAGGTCCACAAAGGGTGTGGCCGGATCATCGATCTGGACGCTGTTGTTGTCTGATACAGACTGGACCAGGACATAGACCAGTTCGAAATCGGAATAAAATAATGGCGCACCGGCCACGTCCTGCCCGATGGGTATGGTATAGTCGGTTAAAAAGGGCTTTATGGGGAAGAGCTCCCAGGAAATTGCCAGATTGGGTCCATCTGCTTCGGTCCAGCTGGAACGTGAAACGGTCACCGACGTACCGGCGGTATACAGGCGGTCACCGCCGTCGAAATACACGCCGGTGCCCCTGGGAAACACGGGGATGTTGTTGCCGACCAGGGTCTGGACGTCCCCGGCATTCAGAACATATTTAATATCGTACGTGTTTTCCGGATCATCCGGGTCAAACTCGTAGCCGTCTTCCCAGTGGTCGTAGTAGACCGTGGTGTTGTCGCCGGTGGCGGTGATCGAGATTACCGTGTGCATCCCGGCGGCGGCGGACGCCGGAAAGTCGGTCGTAAACACGCTGGCCATCTGCTCTTCCCGGCCGGGAACATAGTATTCCGAGTATCCGCCGAAGATGGCGGCGTTGGCGGGCCCAACTATTCCTGCCAACGCCATCACCAGCGTGACGGCGATGGCATAAACGGGATAGCAATAGGTGTTTCGGGAGTTCATCATCCGTATGGATCCTGTTGGTGGTTTCTGACTCTACAAAATTGTCGGGTTTAATCACACAACCTTTATTCCGACACGACAAGAGAGACTAGATCACGGCAAGATCTCCTCCTTTTTCAGAATCAGGCGTCAGCGGTTTCAGGTTCCTGATATCATAAAGCAATATTGACACTTTCCAAACCAGCCGCTGTGGGCCGAGAATTTCGAATTAAAAAATAATATTTATTTTCAATATGTTACCTGGAATCAGACCAATTTTCCAGTAGTGTATCAAGCGAGAGCTAATGCAAATTTCGTACCTAAGATCCATTCCTTGGTCCGGAAATAAAGGCTGTTTCGGTTCTTTCGGATATCCACACCATCCGCGCCCGACGCGTCGTGTTAAAGTTACCCCAAACGGCCATCTCCCTGGCATGGGTTCTGCAAGCAGAAGCAGCCTGAGAATCCCTGATGGATGAAACTCGACCCTTGGTACAAGGCGGTCTGTTGTTGCCAAGTGCTCTCGGGTGGGATGACACAAGCAATAAATTGACCTGAACCAGAACTCGGCGTAATAGATCAGGTATGATCGGACCTGCGAAATCACCGGGCAACTTTAGAGCCTTCACCGCTCTGTTTGCCTATATCACCACGCTTCAGCCTGATCTGTTGCATCGGGGCCGATTCGAAGCGATGATCGGCGCCCTTTCCGGCAAGCGCAATGACATTTTTGACAGGGCGCTGCGCGAAGGGCTGACAGGATTCCTCTTCAGGGCCATGGAATCGACACAGTTGTCCGGCCTTTTCCCCAGTGACACGGTGGATCGGCTGGCGAGCGTGTATTATTCCACCGTTCAGAAAAATCTGGCTCTGGAGCACGAATTACAGCGTATCGTCGAGAACACCAAACCGCGCGGGATCGACATCGTCGTCCTGCAAGGCATGGCGCTGATACAAACCGTATATGCAGATATCGGACTGAGAGCCATGGCCGATATCGATCTTTGGGTCCGGGGAACAGACCGTCCGGCATGTTTCGATATCCTGACGTCCATGGGGTATGTCCAGGATACGCTCTATCCGGGGACATTCCGAAACGGTACCACCGTACTGGATATCCACAGCCACCTGTTTTGGGCGGATCGCATCCGGTCACGGAATAACATGCTATCCGTGGATGACGGCCTGATCTTCGAGGCCGCTGAACCATCACACCGAAAATACCTCCGTGCGCTGGTTCTAAATCCATACGACCAGGTGTTGTACCTCGGACTCCATCTGCTGAAGCACAATGCGGATCGTCTCATCTGGCTGGTGGACATCAAGTTGATCCTGGAACACTTTGACGCGGCAGATTGGCACAAACTCGCCGAACGGGCCGAGTTCCTTGGGCTTGCCAAGTCTCTGGCTTACATACTATATTTATTAACTTTCCTTCTTCAAATTCAAACACCGGGGGAGTTAAACGGATTTATGAAACACTACAAACCCGGAACCGGGGCAACATGGCTGCTTCGACGGAGGATACAGCGACATGCGTTGCCCAGCTGGGCGCCCCTGATCCTCTTTTCTTCGGGGATGACCTTAAGGGAGACGTTGCCGTTTGTTTGGGAAAATCTGTTTCCCCGTCCCCATGTGCTGCGTCAGGTGTTTCCGGAATCCGCACAACAGCAGAATTGGCCGTTGTATCTGAAACGGTTTGCCCAGTTGACCGGCATTCGGCGATAGCCGGAAAATCCGGATGTCACCGACACTCAGGCACATATACTGCGAATATCTTCATATCGCTCACAGATCAACAAGGGACGTTTTATGCAACAAAAACCGAACACCATCGGCCCGAAGGCAGCCCGGAAGAACACCGTAGGGATCATCATCCTGATCCTTCTCCTGGCACCGGCAGCCCTGTCGGCCAAAGACGTGCAGACCCGGAGGCAATGCACCCGGCAGGGTGAATGGAAAGAGAGATACGCCCGGCCGGGGATTACCGTCTATTCCCAGAAGCTCCCTGGATCGAACCTGTTTGCCCTTCGGGCGGAAGCGGTCCTGGAGGCACCGGTCGGGCAGTTGATGGAGGTATTGCGACGGGTGGATATCAGCAATGAGTGGATGCCGGATATTCGGACAAAATACATCCTCGAGGTAAACTCCGATCTGGATGTCATCACCTACAGCTTGAACTCGGTACCGTTCCCTTTTTCCGACCGGGAACTGGTGCTTCGGAACTGTGTTCGCCTCGATCGCGCGCAAAAATATCTGGTGGTGGACATCTACTCGGTGCCATACGACAAGCACCCGGTGAAAAAGGGAGCGGTCCGGTCGTACATGCATTGCGGGGAAATGCGCGTGCGGCCGATCACGGACCGGAAAACAGAGATCGACCTGCTGATGTATGTGGATCCGCGAGGGTTTATCCCGCACTGGCTGGTGAACATGTTCCAGAAAAAGCTGCCCTACAATTTTTTAAAGGCGCTGGAGAAAAAGGCCGGCACCACAGACTTTGACGTGCGCCCCCAATTTCAGCAGCTCGTGAACGATCTGGAGGCGATGATGGAGCGGTAGGATACCATGGACCGGTGCCTATGGGGTCCCGGAAGTAATAGTGACCGGCGGCCTGGGCCTCTGTTATGGCCGCTGCCGTAAGTTCGTTTGGATAGGCTGCTGAGATGGTCCGGCGTGTCTTCAGAAAATTGAGCCGTAAAAAAGGCTGAAACCCGAACATGGTTTCAGCCTTCTGTTCAATTGGTGGCGATGCAGGGAATCGAACCCCGGACACTGCGGATATGAGCCGCATGCTCTAACCATCTGAGCTACATCGCCACAAGCATTTTAGACCGCTGTGCTTACCAGCTTCACATCACTTCGTCAAGGTATAAATAGAATCGTGCAACGATTCTAGGGCATGTGACGATATCGCTCAAAACGAGAGAGTGCGGTGCTCCAGCACTGGAACTGAAGCGCCGCACTTTCGGCTTCGTTAAGGATCTGAAACGGAGCTGATGCTGACCCTCGCTGGCCCGCTAACCCGAAAATTGCATGAACTCTTTTCAGCAGATGGCTAAAAAGATGCAATATGAAGCTGTTATTGGTTCTGCTGGGCTGTTGTGTCAACATACAGTTTGTCACCCTCAATAATTGGCGAAACGCTCTGAAAAGAGTTAACCCTTCGGGCCAAAAGAAGACGCCCATGGTCTGTGTTATTCGAGGCTCGCGGTAGGTATACTACAGCTTCACCTCGAAGTGCCTTGCCCATGGACGTCTCCTTTTGGTGCAATGTCCGGGTTAAACGGGATTTCCACCTCACTTCAACAAGCAGTGGAGAATAATCGAGTTTGACTCGGCTGCAGCGACTCCAGCTCGCAGCGTACCACGTGCAGAATGCCCCACCCTATTGAGCGGACACGGAAGACCCGGGCTCAACGGTGAACTCCTCGAGTTGGCTGGGCAGGTTGGCAAAAACGACCATGAACGGCACCCCGGAACCGGGTTTGACGTTCATATTGGTTTTCTTTTCACCCACCCTGTTTCGCAGGCGTTTGTTGATAGAAGGCAAATCCAGAGTGGCCTGTTCGGTCGCCGTCAACATATTGCCTGCAAATACGGTCTGTGTCGCAATCAACTTTTTGCCCTTGCCGTAAAGTTTCCCTTTGATGCTGATAAAATTGTGAGGCTTTTTATAGTTATTGATTGCGCGCCCGGTAATGACAAACAACTTTCCGGCTTTGCTGTTTTCAACAAACTTGCTCCGGACGGTCCCCTGGATGATTTCAATCCGGTTCACATTATCGGGCTGCGGGTTTAGGAAATCACTCACGTAAGGAATCTGGATGCCCATGAAGGTGGTGGCGTAATAGAGTCCGCCTCCGACAACGGCCAAGAGCAGGAAAAGAATCAATAAAAATTTAACCGGTTTTCCAATGCTGCTCCTCCGCCTCGGTCTGGGGGCCACCATCGCCGGTGCCGCCCCGGCGTCCGGTCCGGCATCCTCCAATGCCATGGATTCCTTCTCAAGGGTTTCCATATCCATGCTTTCGGCAAAAGATAGCGCTTCCCCATCTTCCGCGGCCTCCGCTCCAGGCAAACGGCCTTCCCCTTCCATCGCCGCACCGCCGGCGGCATCGGGTTCCAATTCCTCCAGGTCGAGGTCAAGATCCATCTCTCCATCCAACGCATCCATCTCCCCGGCCTTTGGCGCCGGTTCCTCATCGCTGCCATCGAGCAAAGTTTCCACATCCCCGAGATCAAGTTCATCGGAACTGTCATCCAAAACGACGTCCTCGGGTTCAGCGGCATCGCTGCCATCGAGCAGGTCCATGTCAAACTCCAGATCGTATTCTTCGACCTCGCTGTCTGCAACATCCGCCTCGTCGTCCGGGGCATCGAAAACCGCTTCAAGCTCGGAGATATCCAGCTCATCGGAAGTATCCTCCGATTGCAGGGTACTTCCCGTCTCCGGTAAAAGATCATCCTCGGCTTCCAGATCCAGGTCTAAATCGTCCAGCGCCTCTTCGGCCGCAGGCGCCCCGGATATCTCATCCAGTTCCAGATCGTCCAGGTCCAACCCCTCTTCGGGAGCCACGGGCGCTTCCTCAAGATCTTCACCGAGGGACAGATCATCTGAATCATCGATCGGTTCCTCTTCTGCTTCCAGGGCATCCAGATCGAGATCATCCAGATCCAGATCGCCGCCGTCGGCCAGAGCCTCCTCGGGTGCCGCGGCCTCCCCATCGAGGCCCAGATCCAGGTCCAGATCGCTCAAATTCAATTCATCTTCCGGGTCCGGCGCTGCCGGTTCGGGTGCGGCGGGTTCATCTTCGAAATCGGCACCCAGGTCCAGATCGCCGAGATCCAGCTCATCTTCACCGGCCGGAGCAACGGATTCCGGTTCCGGTGCGACGGGTTCATCTTCGAAATCAGCGCCCAGATCCAGATCACTGAGATCTAATTCATCATCGGCCGGCGCTTCCGTCTCCGGTGCCGCGGCGGTCTCTTCAAGCCCCGGGTCCAGGTCCAGGTCACTCAGATCCAATTCATCATCAACCGGCGCTTCCGCTTCCGGCGCAGCGGCTTCCTCCTCTTGATCCAAGCCAAGATCAAGATCTGAAAAATCCAGGTCGTCCTCCGGAAGCTCGGGTTCCTCAGCCGCCGCTGTTGCCGGGTCTTCACCCTCGGATTCCAGATCCAATCCAAGATCGATTTCGTCGGTTTCTGCAATTGCCGACGTATCCACATCGTCGGCGGCAGTGGATTCAACACGTTCCTGTGCGGGAGGTTGCGGGACTGCCGGCGCGACTGGCGCAGCTGCTGCCGGAGCCGCTGCTTCGGGTGGGGGCGGAAAGGTTATAAACACATCTCCACACTTGGAGCAGCGAACTTTAGAGCCTGTCGGTCTCAAAAGCTTTTCATCCAAGTTGAAGCTGGTGCGGCATTCCTCACAGGTGATAATCATGACGCTTCCTCACTGGCTACAATTTCAAGTGATAGATGCCGGGCAGATATCGATAATCTTCGGCATAATCAAGCCCATAGCCAACCAGAAACCCTTCTTCAACAGTATGGCAGGCATAATCAACGGGGATATTTTCCTCGCGGCGTTCCCGTTTGTCAATGAAGGTGCATGTTCTGACCGATTTTGGATCCAGGGTACGCAGGTAGTCCGAGAGCCATTGCAGTGTCTGCCCGGAGTCGATAATATCTTCGACGATCAACACGTCTTTACCGGAAATAGCGATACCGAGGTCTTTGGTTAAACGAATCTCCCCGGTCGAAGCAGTCCCGGAACCGTAGCTGGAGATGCTCACAAAATCCAGTTGAACCGGAATTGTTAGGTGTCGGATGAGATCGGAAAGAAATACAAACGCGCCCTTCAGCACACCGATGAGAACGAGTTCTCGATTTTCGTAGTCCTTGGAAATCTGAACGGCGACACCGGCAATACGCTCTTTGATCTCTTCTCGGGACAGAACGGGAATCAGTTCAGGCATAATCCGATCGCTTCGGGTGTTCAACCGACGAATACTCAAATCTCCTCAACGCCCTATATCTTCGGCAGAGTACCGTGGAAAGCGCCAGTTGTCAATAAAATTAATTCCTTACAAACCGGCGTCGGCCAGTTCCTGGACTAATTTCCGCTGTTCTTTTGTTAGTTTGGCAGGCAATGGTATGAGGATGCGAACAAACAGATCACCGATTCCGTTCCCCCTCATGTGTGGGATTCCACGTCGGGGAATTCGCATTTTGGTATTGGGCTTGGTAGCGGAAGGCACTTTAAGATTCACCGATTTCCCATCAAGCATCGGAACAGACACCGTTGTCCCGAGCAACGCCTCGGATAGTCTAATCTTCCGGTCAATATACAGATCGTACCCATCCAGGTAGTATTGCGGATCGTTGAGTACTTTCGACTGGATGTACAAGTCTCCTGGAGGTCCGCCATACGGGCTTTGTTCCCCTTTTCCGGCGATGCGAACTTTTTTCCCGGCAACCATACCTTTCGGAATTTTGACGGTCAGATTTTCGCTTCTGCCCCCATGCTGAAAGGTAATTGTCTTACGGGTTCCGGTAGAGATCTCTTGAATTGTCAGACCCAGTTCGTAAACCAGGTCGGAACCTTTGACCTGTTGCTGGGCTGGACCGCCGCCAAACCCGAATGGAGACCCGCCACCGCCGCCGAAAGAGAACTTGACGCCACCGGATCGACCGCCAAAAGCGTTTGAACCGAAGCCGAACTCCCGGAAGATATCGGAAAAATCGAAGTTGCGGAAGATATCTTCCTGGGAATAGCGCTGCTGAAACCCGGCCGTGCCGAACTGATCATACTGATTCCGCTTTTCCGGATCACTGAGGACAGCGTATGCTTCGCTGATTCGCTTGAACTTTTCTTCAGACGATTTATCTCCCTTGGCATGGTCTGGATGGTATTTCATTGCCAGTTTCCGGTATGCTTTTTTTAAATCGCCTTCTGAAGCATTTTTATCGACGCCAAGAATGGCATAGTAGTCACTGTCTGACATGATCCTCAAACCTTCTGTTTCAGTTCCCAAAAAAAGACCGCAGAAATTCTTCTGCCTGCTTCTGCCGACACCCAAAGGCTATCCCAAACTTCGTCTAACCCTCTTAAAATTATATTAATTTTAAACTCTCAAGATAATAAGCGGACGCCCGGCTGTCAAGACGGCGCGATTGTCCAACCGGCGCGATATGGATCATATTTCCCGGGTGCAGAAAAGAGATCCTGACAAATCGGAACTAATGGGATGACCATGCCTTTAACGCAATCATCAGCACCGACAGGGCCGCAGGAGTAATTCCATCCATGCGGGACGCTTGCCCCAGGGAAACCGGTTTGATGTGGGCAAGTTTTTCCTTGAGTTCGTTGGAAAGACCGTGCACTCGGTCAAAATCGAACCCCTCGGGTATGCGCTGTGTTTCCATGTGCTTAAACTTCTCAATCTCCCGAAGCTGTTTTTCGATGTATCCTTTGTATTTAATCTCGATTTCAACCTGACGTGCCACCTGTCGGGAAACATCCGTCGGTGATTTTGCCAGCACGTCCACATCGGAATAGTTCAGTTCCTTGCGCTTGAGAAGTTGGTCCATGGGGGTCCCGGTCCGTATCGCCGGTGTGCCGCGAGATTCCAGAAAGGCGTTCACGTCGGCAGACGGCTTGACAACGGTCTCTTCCAGACGCCGAATCTCCCGGTCAATGAGCCGTTTTCTTTCCTTTGTATCTTCCGCTGTTCTTCGGTTGATCAAGCCCAGCCCATGTCCGAGTTCCATGAGGCGCAGATCGGCGTTATCTTCCCGAAGCATCAGCCGGTATTCTGCACGGGACGTAAACATCCGGTAAGGCTCGACCGTGCCCCGGGTGACCAGGTCGTCTATCATGACACCCATATAGGCCTGGGACCGGTCCAGGATAAAGGGCGGCCGGTTTTGGACACGGCAGGCAGCGTTGATGCCGGCCCATAGGCCCTGGGCAGCCGCTTCTTCGTAGCCGGAAGTGCCATTGATTTGTCCGGCCAGAAACAACCCCCCCAGGAGCTTGGTTTCCAACGTGGGTTTTAGCTGAATCGGATCGACGTAATCATATTCGATGGCGTAAGCCGGACGCATGATTTCCGCTTCTTCCAGGCCCCGAACGGACCGCACCACCTGAACCTGGGTCTCCAGCGGCAGGCTGTTACCCAGACCGCTGACGTAGATTTCATCGGTGTCGATACCTTCCGGTTCCAGGATGATCGGATGGCGCTGCCGGTCTGAAAATTTAACGATTTTATCTTCCAATGATGGACAGTAGCGGGCGGACACCCCTTTGATGACGCCACCGTACAGGGCTGATTTTTCAAGATTATCATGAATGATCCGGTGGGTTTCGGCATTGGTGTGACCGAGGTAGCTGGGTAACTGGGGCATCGTTATTTTCTCGGTAAAAAAAGAAAATGGACGGGGCGCACTATCCGGTTCCTGCTTGGTGAATACGTCAAATTCGATACTCGATTTCTGTATTCTGGGAGGTGTTCCCGTTTTCATGCGGCCCAACCGAAAACCGAGGGTTTTCATTTGAGCGGGCAGCCCGTAAGAGGCAAACTCCCCCGCCCGGCCGGCCTGAAATGAGCGGAACCCGATATGTATCAACCCGCTGAGAAACGTCCCCGTGGCCAGCAACACCGTTTTCGCCGGGTAACGGAATCCTGTGAGATCCTCGACGCCGGCCACCTGTCCGTCCTGCATGAGCAGTTTTTCCACCAGCGCCTGCTTCAGGTCCAGATGCGCCTGTCGCTCAACGACGCTCTTCATCACGGTGTGATATCGTGTTTTGTCGTTCTGTGTCCGGGAAGAGTGCACCGCAGGTCCCTTCCGTGTGTTCAGCGTCCGGTACTGAATAGCGGACCGGTCGGTGACCCGGGCCATCTCCCCGCCAAGGGCGTCGATCTCCTTGACCAGCTGGCCTTTGGCCATGCCGCCGATGGATGGACTGCAGGGCATGGCCGCCAGCTTGTCCAGGTCGATCGCCATCAGCAGGGTGGCACAACCCATTCGGGCAGCGGCAAGTGCAGCTTCACAGCCGGCATGGCCGGCACCGACAACGATCACATCGTATGTTTTAGAATACGTGCTCATGGATATATGCTGTTATTTGCTTTAATTATGTATATAATCGTTGAAAAAGCGAGGTCAAGCCGAGGCGGGTACCGATGCGGCAACAACGATACACTGATTTAAATTCCTATTTGCGGCGCATGTTCGGCTGTCGCGTCCAGAAAATTTCTGTCGACGCCGGCCTGACCTGTCCGAATCGCGACGGCACGCTGTCCTTGAATGGATGTATTTATTGCAATTCCAGGGGATCGGGCACCGGCGCCCACCGCCGGGGGATGTCCATTGCCGATCAGGTGCGCCAGGGCAAGGAGCGTCTTTCGAAACGATACAACGCCAAAAAATTCATCGCCTACTTTCAATCGTTTTCCAACACCTATGCGCCGGTCCCGGTCCTCCAGAGTCTTTATGACGAGGCCCTGGCCGTGGAGGACGTGGTGGGGCTTTCCATCGGTACCCGTCCGGACTGCACCGATGAACCGATCCTGGATCTTCTGACGGAATACGCCGCCCGACACCTTGTTTGGATCGAATACGGCCTGCAATCGGCGCACGATGCCACCTTGATACGCATCCATCGGGGTCATGATACCGCATGCTTCCGACAGGCCGTGGAACGGACCCGCGGCCGGGGAATTTCGATATGTGCCCACGTGATACTCGGTCTTCCCGGAGAAACCCGCGGAGACATGCTGGATACCGCGCGATTCATCACCGATCTTGGTCTGGACGGCATCAAGATCCATCTGTTGTATGTGGTCCGCGGCACGCCATTGGAAAATTTATATGGCCGGGGGCGATATCGGTGCCTGGAGCAGGAGGAGTATGTGGATCTGGTTTGTGATTTTCTGGAACGCCTTCCGGAACGCGTAGTGATACAGCGCCTGACCGGAGACCCCCACCCGGCGGAGCTGGTCGCACCGGAGTGGGCGCTGAAAAAAACGGAAAACCTGAGGCGGATACGCGAGCGATTGGTGGAGCGGGATACCTGGCAGGGAAAGCGGGTCTCAGTGGACAGGATCTTGTAAGGAAACGATCGTTCATTGCGGAGGTGCCGGAGCTGCCGGAGGCGGCTTCAAGGTCAGCTGTCGCAGGCGCTCGGCTTCAGCCTCGGCCAGGCGTGCCAGATCTTCGCTCTCCTGGGCCAAGGATACCGCTTCCTGGGCCAGCTGAACGGTTTTTATTTCGTACTCTCTTTGACGCTCCAGTGCGAGCCGTTCTTGCTTCCGTTTGGTCGTTTTCTTTGCCAGTTCGGCGGTTTCCGCCTTTACGCGATCGGCCTCAGCCACCGCGATGTTCGCCTTCCGTCTCGCTTCAATGGCCTTTTTTCTGGCTTTTTCGGCTTTTTCTTCAGCTTCCTCCCGTTCCTCCTGGAGCCTTTCGTAATCCTGAATCGCCTTGACCGCCTTCATATCCCCGGTTCCGCGATCCTTCTCGGGTTCCCGGCCGGTGGACGTGACCTCGTAGACATTGACGCTCTCGGCCCTGTCCGGCGGCGGTTTGTCGGTAATGTGAAGAGTCCCATCCTCATCGGTCCACGTGTAAATATTCTGGCCGGGTGCATCGCCGGGGAGCATTCCGATGGTGGCCGACAGAGCGATGATGAGAACCGCCGCCCGGTAGCTGTTTCCGTATCGTCCCATAAGGCATGACCTCGACTGTGTTTCGTCGTTGCTGTTTACTGAAAAGATTTCATGAAATTACCGGATCAGCCGACCAAATAGGTCCCCGTCCCGACGGCGATCAGCACATCGGAATCGTTGTGCAGCGCCATTCGGGTGACGGCAACCTTGTTGCCGGTGCGCATGATCGTTCCCGAGGCCCGAAAGAATGCGCCTCGACCCGGCCGAAGGTAATCCACCCGGAGATCGATGGTGCCGATACGGGTGAACCGCTCGGCGATCTCTTCCAGGGGTCGATGGTGCATTTTCCGTAGAACACCGACCGACGCCGTCATGCCGCCGGTGGCGTCCAGCACGGCTGAGATTACGCCGCCATGCAATGTCTTCAGGACAAAGTTGCCGATCAGCGCCTCTGTCATCTCGAACCGCACACCCACGTTCTCTGCGCTGATGGTTTCAACGCGCATTCCCAGTACACGGTTGAAGGGAATCTTTTCCTCGTAGAGATCACGAACAATATCCAGAAGCGCATCTACTTGATTTTCCGGCCCGGGTGCCTCCGGTGACCCTGTTTTATCTCTGTCTATCATGTCTTGTGATGTTAACACCCGTTTAAAAGCATTTTATGACAATTTCAGTTTCAACCGGGGAAAGACTCACCCCGCAGCCCCGCCGAGCGGGATTTCCGCTCTGCTACAACGAGCTACGAGGAATTAGCGAGTTTAACCAACCGGAGACGTTCATGGCCAAGGCACTTCGAGGTGAAGCTGTAGTCGTCTACCGCGAGCCTCGAATAACGAAGGCCATGGATGTCTCCGGTTGGTTAAATTTTCGGTCGGTAGCGCTGGGCCATAGGATACCGTCTCCCATAACCGAACGCCTTGGACGTCACCTTCAGACCCGGTGCCGCCTGATGGCGTTTGTATTCGTTTTGGACCACTCTCGAAACAACATCGCCGACCAGTCCCGTGGGATGTCCTTCCCGGATCAGCTCGCTCTCCCCCTTCAGATCTTCGATGTAGCCTGCCAACAGGGGATCGAGCACATCGTATGACGGCAGATCGTCCTGGTCCGTCTGGTCCGGCTTTAGTTCCGCCGAAGGTGGTTTATCCAGGATCCGCTGGGGAATGACTTCGTTCTGCCGGTTGATATATCGTGAAAGTTCGTAAACCATTGTCTTTGGAACGTCTGAAATGACGGCCAAGCCGCCGGCCATGTCACCGTATAACGTGCAGTAGCCGACCGCCAGTTCGGACTTGTTGCCGGTGGAGAGCAATATACTGCCTTCCTTGTTGGACACCGCCATGAGGGTGGTCCCACGAATCCGTGCCTGGAGGTTCTGCTCGGTGATGCCGGGTTCGCGTTCCGTTGAAAACGGCAAGCTCTCCAGAAAAGAACCGTAGATGGTATCGATGGGAACCACCCGATAAGACACCGCCAGGTTCTCTGCCAGGAGCTGTGTATCCTCATAATTGTCCTGGGATGTGTACCGGGACGGCATAAATATCGTGGAGACGTTTTCCGGGCCCAGCGCCCGTGCGGCAATGCAGGCCGTCAGGGCCGAGTCGATCCCTCCGCTGAGACCGATAACGACCTTGGAAAAGCCGCATTTCGATACGTAATCCCGTGTTCCCATCACCAGTGCCGCCAGCAGGGATTCGATATCCGAGCCGGCACCCGGATGCCTCTCGGATAGATCAGTCTCCGTGTCGTAGACAATCATGTCTTCCTGGAAGTCCGACGCGGATCCGGCAATACGGCCGTCCCGGTCGAACACCGTGCTCAAACCATCGAACAGCAGGCTGTCATTGCCACCCACCTGGTTGACGTAGGCCAGGGGTACCCGATATTTTTTGGCAATGGCCCCAAGCATGTGCCGCCGGAAGTCGTGCTTTCCCACATGAAACGGGGAGGCGGAAATGTTCACGATGAGCTCCGCACCGGCTTCTACCAGATGGGCCACCGGATCCAGATGGTAAATACGCCGGGAAAATATATCCTTGTCGTTCCAGGCGTCTTCACAGATCGTCACGCCGAGTTGAAGCCCCTTGTAGAAAATCGGCTCACTGACGGTTCCCGGCTCGAAATAGCGGCTTTCATCGAACACGTCATAGGTGGGCAGAAGGCGCTTGTAAACGTGTTGCAGCACCTGCCCGTTCTCAAACAACACCGCGGCATTGTAGAGGCTCTTTCCCTCGTTTTCCGGGTTGATGGCCACGTATCCGCAAAGCACACCAATGCCCTGAATGGTGTTTTTCAGGGAGTTCACGCAATCCAGGTTCGACCGGACAAAGTCGTTTTTCTCAAGCAGGTCACGCGGCGGATAGCCGGGAATCACCAATTCGGAGAACACGACCAGGTCGGCGCCGGCCGCCCTCGCCTTATCGGCATAGGAAACGATCTGCTCTGCATTGTGCGGGAAGTCCCCGACAATTGGATTCAATTGGACCAAAGCGATTTTCATGGCATCGCTTCCATAGAGTCGTTGAGCGGTTGAATGAAACCTTGTCAGGTTAATATAAGCACGCGATCGAAGTCAACGAATCCGACCCGACCCTCCCATGGGTCACGCGGAAACATCGGAAAAACGGCGGTGGATGACGTCGCCCGCCTCCGTATCATGGATGATCCGCTCCCGGGGAATGGAGAAATCTTTCAATCACGTCCGTGGCCGCCCGGTTCTGCGATGGTGCCATCCACAGGACATGCGGGTCGGCTTTGAACCAGGTCATCTGTCGCTTGGCGTATCGGCGGGTGTCGCGTTTCATCACGTCCACCGCCTCTTCGAGGGTGCTTCGATTGCGGATGACATCGACCATGTGCCGGTAGCCGATGGATTGCATGCTTTTCAAATCCTCGGAATAGCCACGGTCGAGGAGGTTTCGGACCTCCCGGGGAAACCCTTCTGCGACCATCGCATCGACTCGGCGATTGATACGATCATAGAGGGCATCACGATCCATGCGGAGGCCGAGCGTAAAGGATCGATAGGGAGCGTCCTGAAATCGATGCTCCTGTTGGTGATCGGTGATGGGCATGCCGGTTGCTTCGAATATCTCCAGCGCCCTGAGAATGCGGTAGGTGTCGTTTGGTTGGAGACGACCGGCGGTTTCCGGATCGCACCCCTTCAGCCGCTCGTACAAGGCGTCCACGCCTTCGGAATCCAAACTCCGGCGAAGCCGTTCGCGAATCCGCCCATCGACGGTATCCAGCCTGAATATCCCTCCCAACAGCGCTTTGATATAGAGACCGGTGCCGCCGACCACCAGCGGAACCTTGCGGCGATGGATCACCTCTCCGACCGCCCGCCGAGCTTCCCGGACATACTGGGATGCATCGAAAGGCTCGTCGGGATTGCGAATGTCGATCAGATGATGGGGCACTTGAGCCCGTTCCTGCCGGGTCGGTTTGGCCGTACCGATATCCATGTGGCGGTAAATCTGCATGGAATCCGCACCGATAATTTCCCCGTCCAGGGCTTTGGCCAAACCGATGGCAAATGCCGTTTTTCCGACAGCCGTCGATCCTGCCAGAACGATTATTTTCGGCTTCCGGCTCATCCGATCATCCATACGCCGGAAGATGTCAAAACTCAACCAACAGACGGGGTTTTTGCAGGAAACGGAGATTTTCCCCTGTAGCGACTGCCAGAATTGCGTTCCGATTCCTTTTACGATTAACGGTTCACCGCAAAGTCGCAGAGGTCGCAGAGGTGATATTGGTTTTACATTTCGCTGCCCTACGACTCCGCTCCCTTCGGCAGGCTCAGGATAAACAGGACAGGTAGGCAAACGGGATGCAGGATCCAGGATATAAGCTACAGGGGTTAGGAGATTTGGAGAGCTGGATTCTGGATTCTCGATACTGGATGCTTGAAGTCAGAGGTCGGAGGTCGGATGGCAGAGGACAGATGTCGGAGGTCGGATGTCCGAGGTCGGATGGCAGAGGACAGCTAAGACATAAGGACACACGGGCTAACGGGCCAACCGGCTAACGGGCTAACGGACAAGCCCTTCGGCAAGCTCAGGATAAACAGGACATAGAGGGCGACATTCAAAACGATCGTCTGGTAAAATGGTTAGAATTTCAATATGCTGCCGGGGCCCTTTCCCAGAATCCCCCTCTCAGGGATTCTGGGAAACATACCGTTCCTTTGCGCCCTCTGCGACTCTGCGGTCATCGTTTCCATATTTCTGCAAACGGAACATATTTATGACAACCACTATAATCGATGCCTTGGTGTTCTCGGGAAGGTATGCCGCTGGAGGGCATGCTGACAGGTCGCACGCCGGTTCGGACGCAGAGAGGATCGGCGGCAGTGCCACCGACAGAGCCGTTACCCGACCGGCAATTTCGCGGACGTTCAGTTGCTGCGGGGAGAATAAGCTCTGGTCAGCCGCCCGATCCAGTCGCCGACTTTGGTCATGTAATCACAGACACCTTCCGACCACCCGTACTCCCATTGCTGGTAAACCGGATTGATCCCCAGACTGTCCCGCCTTCCGTCAGCGGGCCGGGTGAGCTTGTACCTTCTCGCCATTTCCGAGAAATAGGCTCCCAGAACGGCGTCCCGGGTAGGATCGTAACCTTCTATATCGCCGTTGGATCGTCTCGCGAACTCCTGGAACGTTTCCATCTTGGCGGCATAGGTCAGGGTGTCGTAACTTGCCTGCCGGGCAAAATCGAGTCCGTCCTTTTTCCCACGCTGATACCACATAAGCGTACCCCGCAAACCATCATGTTGAAATGAACTGAGGCTTTTTTAAGCAAAACCCATACCAAACACTTATATATAAATATTTAAATTAAAATCAATTTGTTATAAAAAAACCAGCCCTTGAAATAACAAGCGTCGGGAAACAGGAATGTGTGCCGGCAACAAAATTGTAGGGAAAACCATGAATCAGGCTGTCTCCGGCCTGAGACGTGGGAAGCTCTACTACAAGGGGCACCCCCGGGCACCGAACGGTCGCTCGGTGCTCACGCCATCCCTGGTTGCTCCCCGGCCATTTTCTAACATACTGAATTGAATTTATTTATTTTATCCCATGGCACGCCGTGAAGCGTTTCTATAATGGGATTTATCTCATAATTTTTCCGAATATGGTTGACATGACCTTTTTTTCATGTGTAAGAAATTTCTTTGCAGCAAATACCCATGTTGTGGTGGACATAGATTTAACCTTTTTGAAACATTGGAAAAAACCATCATGGAGACATAAGACATGCCTAGCAAGGACGTAATTGGATCGGTGATGGTCGTCGGCGGCGGTATCGCCGGTATGCAGGCCGCTCTCGATCTGGCAAACTCGGGGTATTATGTGCACCTTCTCGAAAAGTCCGCCTCCATCGGCGGCGTTATGGCGCAGCTGGACAAGACCTTCCCGACCAACGACTGCGCCATGTGAATTATCTCGCCGAAACTGGTCGAGGTCGGCCGGCACCTGAATATCGAGATCAACACGCTTTGTGAAATTCAAAACGTCACCGGTGACGCCGGCGACTTCCAGGTGGAGGTTCTTAAAAAGCCCCGGTATATTGACGAAGAAAAGTGCATCGCCTGCGGCGAATGCGCCGAAAAATGCCCCAAAAAGGTAGTCGATCCTTACAATGCCGGGCTCATCAAGCGAAAGTCCGCCTATGTCGATTATCCCCAGGCGGTTCCACTTAAATATGCCATCGACCCGGACACGTGCATCTACTTCAAGAAAGGCAAGTGCGGGGCCTGCAAAAAGTTCTGCCCCACCGAGGCGGTCGATTTCGATCAGGAACCGGAGACGCTGACACTAGAGGTCGGATCGATCATCCTGGCCCCGGGCTTTGAGCCCTTTGACCCATCACGCTATGACACCTACAACTACGCGACCCATGCCAATGTGATCACCTCCATGGAGATGGAGCGGATTCTGTCGGCCTCCGGCCCCACGGCCGGTCATCTGATCCGCCGATCGGATCAGAAGCAACCCAAAAAAATAGCCTGGTTCCAATGTATCGGCTCCCGCGACCTGAACCGATGCGACAATGCCTACTGCTCTTCGGTCTGCTGCATGTACGCCATCAAAGAGGCGGTCATCGCCAAGGAGCACGCCGGCGATGATCTGGACTGCGCCATATTTTTCATGGACATGCGGACCCAGGGAAAAGAGTTTGAGCGGTTCTACGAGGGCGCCAGGGAAAAGAGCGGTGTCCGATTTATCCGGAGCCGGGTCCACACCATCACCCCGGTGCCGGGAACCGATGATCTTCAGGTCCAATATGTCGCCGAATCCGGAGAAATGATCCGTGAAACCTTCGACATGATCGTGCTGTCCATTGGGCTCCAAACCCCACCGGCGCTGGTCGATTTAGCCAATACACTCGGCCTCGATCTGACAAAAGGAAACTTCTGCAAGACCGACACGTTCAGCCCGGTCCAGACCTCAAGGGACGGGATCTTTGTCTGCGGCGCATTCCAGGGGCCCAAGGATATTCCCCAGTCGGTCATTGATTCCAGCGCGGCGGCCGCCGCTGCCGGCGAATTGCTTGCCGATGCGCGCAACACCAGGACCAGGACCAAGGAAGTTGTTCCTGAAACCAATGTCGTCGGAGAGCCTCCACGGATCGGCGTGTTCGTGTGCAAATGCGGCATCAATATTGCGGGCGTGGTGAACGTGGAAGCTGTCCGGGATTATGCCGCTACCCTGCCCTACGTGGAGTTTGCCACCGACAATCTTTACTCCTGCAGCCAGGATACCCAGGAGACCATTACCCAGATTATCAAAGAGAAGAACCTGAACCGGGTCGTGGTGGCTGCCTGTACGCCGAAAACACATGAACCACTGTTTCAGGAAACCCTGATCAACGCCGGTCTGAATAAATATCTCTTCGAGATGTGCAACATCCGCAACCAGAACTCCTGGGTTCACAAGAACAACCCGGATATGGCCACGGAAAAGGCCAAGGACTTGGTGCGGATGGCCATCTCGAAAGTCAGCCTCATGAACCCGCTCGACGAAGCCGAGCTGACCATCAACCAGACGGCCCTGGTGGTCGGCGGTGGCATCTCCGGCATGGCCGCAGCCCGGACCCTGGCCAACCAAGGTTATGAAACCCATATCGTCGAGAACAGTGACCGGTTGGGCGGCCAGGCCAACAACATCCATACCACCGCAAGATCCGAGTCGGTTCACCAAAAGCTGTCCGAACTCATCGGGGCGGTGGAAGCCGACGATAAGATCCATGTTCATTTGAATACGAGCCTGGACACAGTGGACGGGTTTGTCGGAAATTTCAAATCGACCTTGTCCGCCGACGGTCAGGAGGAATCCCTCGATCACGGTGTCGCCATCCTGGCCACCGGAGCATCTGAGCTGAAACCGGATGAATATGGGTATGGGTCGGACCCACGGATCCTGACCGGGCTCGAGCTGGACAAAAAATTCATGGACAACGATCCGGTCCTGGACGCGGCCGATTCAGCCGTGTTTATCCAGTGTGTCGGCTCCAGAGAGCCGGAGCGGATGTACTGTTCCCGTGTCTGCTGCACCCATTCGGTTCACAGCGCCCTCAAGTTGAAAGAACGGAAACCGGATATGAACGTGTACATCCTGTACCGGGATATCCGGACGTATGGCGAGCAAGAATACCTCTACAAGGAAGCCCGGGAAAAGGGTGTCATCTTCATCCGATTCAGCCTGGAGAGCAAGCCGAAGGTCACGGTAACCGGCGACGCGGTCCACATTCGGGTGGTCGATCACGTCCTGGGCCGACCTGTCGAACTGCAGGCCGACCTGCTGACCCTGGCATCCGCGGTGATTCCTTACGGGGAAAAGCAACTCGCAGAGTTTTTCAAGGTGCCGATGAATGACGATGGTTTTTTCATTGAACGGCACGCCAAGCTCGGCCCGTCGGAGTTCGCCACCGACGGCGTCTATCTTTGCGGCCTGGCCCACTATCCGAAACCGATAGACGAGTCGATCGCCCAGGCCAAGGCGGCGGCCTCGTGCGCAGTGACCATGCTGGCCAGGGGCCGGATCTTTGCCAGCGGCAACATCGCCGAAACCGAACCGTTGCTCTGCAGTTCATGCGGCGTGTGCGTTTCGGTGTGCCCCTATTCAGCACCGTCGTTTCTGGAAGAAGGACCGTTTGCCGGCAAGGCTCAGGTCAACCCGGTTCTGTGCAAAGGCTGCGGCCTGTGCGTGGCCTCCTGCCGCAGCGGGGCGATCCATCTGAAGGGATTCGACAACGATCAGATTTTTGCCCAACTGTTCAATATGAATGAAGCTATGGGATCGTAACATCGATTAAACGGATCAACCTAACACCGCATGACCAAGGACAACCGCATGAATGATTGGGAACCGAGAATCGTCGCATTTCTCTGCAACTGGTGCAGCTACGGCGCGGCCGACCTGGCCGGCGTCAGTCGAATGGAGTATCCCTCCAATATCCGGGTCATCCGAATCCCCTGCACCGGAGGCTGGAGCCCGAAGTTCGCCCTGGCCGCTCTCCGGGAGGGTGCCGACGGCGTATGGGTCTCCGGGTGACATCCCGGAGAATGCCATTACCTGGAAGGTAATTACTACGCCCGTCGCAAGTTCGCCCTGTTTCAAAACCTGATGGAGCATATGGGGATTGAACCCGGTAGAATCCAGTTTTCCTGGATTTCATCGGCAGAGGCCACCAAATTTGTCGATGTCGTCAACAAGGTCACCGATGCCATCAAGGAACTCGGACCCAACCGTTCGTTTGTCAAACCGGAGACAAAGGTAGCGTAATGTCGGAATATACGGAATCAATCAGGGAAATCGCCAAGCGCCTTCTCGAAACCTGCTCCGTGGAGATGATCATCGGTTTCCGCAAAGGAACCGTCCCGATGATGAACGAGCCGCATGTGATCCGGAACGCCCGGGACACCGGGGATCTGGTGTGGGACAGCAACTGCGGCATTAACCTGGCCAATTACCTGACCGATCGGAAGGAAAACATCGGCATCCTCGCCAAGGGCTGCGACTCCAGAAACATTGTGACACATATTCTGGAAAACAAAATCAAGCGAGAGCAGCTGGTCATCATCGGTGTCCCCTGCAAGGGAATGATCGACAAGCGGAAAATTACGCGGATGTTCAATGGTGAAATCCTGGAGGTCCTGGAAGATAACGGCCAGATCCTGATACGGGGTAACGGTTTCGACACCCGACTCGACAAGGCGGACGTTCTCCAGGAAAACTGCGCGCTCTGCACGCATCGCAATCCGGTAATTTACGATGAGCTGGCGGCCGAGCTCGTCGGGGAGCAGGAGGACATTGACCGCTATGAAGATGTCCGAAAACTGGAAGCCATGACCACTGAAGAGAAATGGGCCTATTTCGACGACCTTCTCAAAGAGTGCATCCGCTGCTATGCCTGCAAAAATGCATGCCCGTTGTGCTACTGCCCGACCTGCTTTGTGGACGAGTCCAAACCCCAGTGGGTCGGGAAAAGCCAGGACGCCATCGATATACGGACCTTCCACTTTCTGAGGGCGTTTCACTGTGCCGGTCGCTGCACGGACTGCGGCGCCTGCCAACGAGCCTGTCCGGTCGGCATCAACATGCGCGTGTTTACCAAGAAATTGGAAAAAGACTGCCTGGATCTGTTTGACTGGGAAGCCGGTATGTCGCTGGAAAGCCGACCACCGCTCGATGTCTACCGGCCGGATGATCCGGACAAATTTATTAAGTAAAAAATAGATGAATTGTGTTTGGTGTTTCGTGTTTCGCCAACCATCACCGTACACCAAACACTAAACACCAAACACCAAACACCAAACACTAAATACCAAATACCACTTCCGAAGGAAGCAAAATGCCAATCGTGAAATTCGAGAAACAGAACTGGGAAACAGGTCTGAATAAACTGCGCCGGGCCTACCGTCTTTGCGGACCGGTCGAAGATAAAGGGTTTCATTATTTCAAGGATCTCGGTGAGGCGGAACTTCCTGATTTCGGCTGTCTGAATACACGATTGTCCGCAAAGGGGATTGTCTACCCCCAGTCGGAGGACATGTTCGAATACTCCCTGGACGAGACCTTGGACGACCATCACGTCATGAAAGATGTCCAGAAGGACTACTCTCCCAGGATAGTCCTTGGCATCCGCCCCTGCGACGCCAAAGCCGTGAAACTGGTCAAGCTCAACTTCGATACGGCAGACTATAAAGATCCCTACTGGCTCAGGGCGTGGGAGGCGACAACTTTTGTTGGCCTGGCATGCGACAATCCCTGCAGCGCCTGCTTTTGCACCACAGCCGGCTGCGGTCCCTACCATGAGGAGGGTCTGGATGTCCTCCTGGTAGACAACGACGACCATTACATGGCCCGGGTACTGACTGAAAAAGGGATCCGCTTCATCGAAACGGCCGGTTGGGATACAACCGGCGTCGACGGCGCGTCTCTGATCGAGGAGCGCAGAGCCGCCGCCGAGGCCAAAATTGTGTCCCATGTTTCCACCGATCGACTTCGCGGCGCAGACACCATGACCCTTCATGCTGCCGGAATTTGGGAAGATATTTCGTTTTCCTGCATCAATTGCGGCACCTGTACCTTTGTCTGTCCCACATGCTGGTGCTTCGACATACAGGATGAAGTTCACGGCAAGCAGGGCAAACGGACCCGCAACTGGGACAGTTGCATGTTTCCGATTTTCACCGTCCACACCACCGGTCACAATCCCCGGGGCTCCCAGCTCCAGCGGGTTCGTCAGCGATTCATGCACAAGCTCAAGTACTTCGTGGATAAATACGACCAAGGCATAATGTGTGTCGGCTGCGGTCGATGTGTGAGCCAGTGCCCGGTAAATATCGATATACGGCGGGTTTGCGAACTGATGAACGACTTGCCGGCACCGGACGCCTGTGCGGCGCAAGAATAACCCGAAGAGGTCCGGACAATAACGATGGAGTACGCCCCATGGAAGTGATAACAGCAGACAGCGCCCGGGACAGGGTAGAACACGTGGAAAATCCGTATATGCCGTACCCGGTTCGCATCGATGAGATCGTTGTCGAGACCGAGGACAGAAATCTGAAAACCTACACGCTGGTCTTTCTCAACAAGGCAGACGAGGAAGCATTCACCTATCATGCCGGCCAGTTTGCCGAATTATCTCTGGCGGGAAGGGGTGAAATACCGATCGGCATCGCCTCCTCCCCGGTTGAAAAGGGTTTTCTGAAATTTACGGTCAACAAGGCCGGGGTGGTGACCACGCATCTTCACAACATGAAAGAAGGCGACATCATGGGCGTCCGGGGGCCAATGGGCAACTGGTTTCCCTGGGATACCCTGGAGGGAAAAAATGTTCTGATCATCGGGGGCGGATTTGCTTTCACCACCCTTCGGAGTTCGATCATCTCCATGCTGCATCCGGCCAATAGATCAAAATTCAATGATATTACAGTTGTTTACGGTGCGCGCACACCCGGAATGCTGCTCTATAAGGATGAGCTGATTGAATGGGAAAAACGGGATGATATCGATATGCACATCACCGTCGATGCCACCGACGATCCCGACTGGAAGTACAATGTCGGCTTCGTGCCGCCGGTCACCGAGCAGAAAGCGCCCCAGGGGGACAAGGACACCTATGCGATTGTGTGCGGTCCGCCGATAATGATCAAGTTTACCCAGCCGGTCCTGGAAAAGCTGGGCTACACCCATGATCATATTATTATGTCCCTCGAGAACCGAATGAAATGCGGCATCGGCATGTGCGGTCGGTGCAATATCGGAAAGGAACTGGTCTGCAAAGACGGGCCGATATTCACCCTAGACCAGATCAACCGCACACCCAGGGAGTATTAGTCGGTTATCATCACAACTATTTGTTATCATTATATATAATATACAAACTGGCGCGTCCGAAAGGCGCAGTCGAAAAGGGTCAAATCACCCTTTTTTAATATTGACAGGGGCGGGCGAATCCGCTAAGTGGTATTATTCTAATACACAAGGATTATCCGTAGAGGGAGACAGGCGAGAAGCATAGATTCAACTTTAAAGGAGGGAATTGTAAATGCCAACAGTCGAGTTCATGGGACAAAATTTCACGGTTGATGAAGACGGGTTCATCGATTCTTTTGAAAACTGGAATGAAGAATGGGTCCAGTGGGTCAAGAAGGAAGAGGGCATCGAGGAACTGACCGACGAACACAAGAAGGTCATCGAGGTCCTCCAGGACTACTACCGCAAAAATGGCATCGCCCCGATGGTGCGGGTGCTTTCCAAGGTGACCGGATTCAAACTGAAACACATCTACGAGCTGTTCCCGTCAGGACCGGGCAAAGGAGCCTGTAAAATGGCAGGTCTGCCCAAACCAACCGGATGCGTCTAATATTCCATGGGAATTTGACGCATAGTCCGTTTTTGACAAACGAAAAGGCCCTGCAGGCAAGTGCAGGGCCTTTTTTGTTAATTCTCGGGGTCATTATGAGGCGGGAGGGAGGTGTATCATGATTCATACAGTGAAAACGGGGTCCGGAACCGAACTGATCGATATCACCTCAGATATCCAGAATGTGGTGTCTTCTTCCGGCGTGGCAACCGGCCTGTGCATGCTTTACGTACCCCACACCACGGCTGCCGTGACCATTAACGAAAGCGCCGATCCGAGTGTGCGAAGGGACATCATGATGGTCCTGAACCAGATCGTTCCGTGGGATGCCGATTACAAGCATCTGGAGGGCAATTCACCGGCCCACGTCAAAGCGACCATGGTCGGCCCATCGGAGCTGGTGGCTGTTGAAAACGGTCAGCTTCTCCTCGGCACATGGCAGGGCATTTTTTTTTGCGAATTCGATGGGCCGCGAACGCGGAAGATACACGTACGCATGATACCGGGGGAATAATCACCTTCAACCGACATCTGGAATCCGGGATATGAGTAACGAGAAGAACATGGAGCTGTTGGACTCGGATGATCGAGCTGTCCTGAACCGCATCCAATCCGATTTTCCAATTACTTCCCAGCCTTTCAAAACCATTGCCGAAGAACTGGGGCTTGACGAAAAGGATGTCCTGTCCCGAACTGACCGATTGAAACAGCTGGGGATCATCCGGCGCATCGGCGGTAATTTCGTTCCCGGCAAGCTGGGATTCGTCAGCACCCTCTGTGCAGCCAAAGTACCCCCGGACAAGGTGGAGAAGTTCGCCGACACCGTAAACCGATATCCCGGGGTGACACATAATTATCTTCGGGAAAATGAGTACAATGTCTGGTTTACGTTTATTTCTCCTTCAATGGAAGAGATTGAAGACAACCTGAAGAAAATCTCCGAGGATACCGGCATCACCGACATCCTCAACCTTCCGGCAACAAAAGTGTTTAAGATAAAAGCACAATTTAATCTTTAGGTATTGGGGATCCGGTACTGGGTACTGGGTATAGGTAATGGAGATTGGGTCTTGGGTATTCGGTACTCGGCGTCTAATATTTGGTTCTGCGAACGGATTATCTAATGATTTTAAATTTTTGCCGACTGTTTTGAGCTAATTGAAATTCTAAGTCCCCCCTCATGGTAACTTGATCTTCAATAGAAAAAGGGTGTGTTATGGTTCTGAGGGTGGAAGATTTAGAAATCTATCGCATGGCCGAAGAGTTGAGCGATATCGTTTGGGATATCTGTATTAAGTGGGATTACTTTCCCAAGAGTACCACCGGCAAGCAATTAGTCAGGTCTGCCGATTCGATCTCGGCTAATTTGTCTGAAGGGCACGGTCGATTTCACTTCAAGGAGCGGATCAATTTCTGCTATTTTGCCAGGGGGTCGCTTGAAGAAACCAAAGTATGGGTAGCCAAGGCAAAACGTCGAAATCTGATTCCAGAAGACCATACACGGCTAACACAACTCCTGGATGAATTGCCGATAAAGCTGAATGCCTACATCAAATCGATTAGAAATGCATACGACAAAAACAGATATTAGGTAAATCAAAGGCGGGTATTGGGTATCAGGTATTTGGTATTAGCTGCTTGCATGGGTGAGACCTTAGGCCAGATCTCCAATACCCAGTACCTAATACCCAGTACCCAGTACCCAATACCGAGTACCCAATATGAGAGATATACGCATAGCCGCTGTCGTGATGAACTGCCCGGTCGGGGACGTGGAAGACAACCTGGACCGGATGGACCGGCTCGTCAAAATCGCCGCCGAAAATCAAGTCGAGATTATTTGCTTCCCTGAGCTGAACGTTACCGGATACTGCAACCGGCCGGAGATGGCCCGGGCGGCACTGACCATTGACAGCCCGGAGGTGAACCGGATACGTGAAATGGCCCGGTCGGAGCGTGTTGTCATTCTCGCCGGCCTGGCGGAAAAAGGCGCCGACGGGACCGTGTTCGCCAGCCATCTGGTCATTCATCGGGACGGTAGCATCGACGTCTACCGGAAGCTGCACATCGCCCCGCCGGAAAAAAGCATATTCAGCCCTGGGAATAACATCCCCGTTTTTGAGGCGGCAGGCATCCGATTCGGAATCCAATTGTGTTATGACGCCCATTTCCCGGAACTGGCCTCTGTCATGGCCGATCGGGGCGCAGAAGTCATCTTCCTCCCCCACGCGTCGCCACGGGGCGATGCCCGACAAAAACATACTTCCTGGATGCGCCATCTGCCGGCCCGGGCCTTCGACAACAGCCTGTTTATCGTCGCCAACAATCAGACCGGCGAAAACTGCAACGGCCTCTCCTTTCCGGGAAACGCGGTGGTCATCGATCCGGCAGGAAACATCATTGAAAAACGGCTGACCGGAGGGGAAGGCTTGCTTGTCGTTGATTTGAAAAAAGCGGACTTCGACAATGTCCGCAGCCACGAAATGCGTTTTTTCTTCCCCAACCGCCGTCCCGAACTTTACGGCGAATAGGTTTTTAATCCAGCCTGTCCGTTTCTGCCGTCCTGTAAAGATTGATCTTCCCGGATCGGATGCATAGTTTACAGATATGCCGTAGTTCCAGACCCCGGCCCCCTATATTCTATCGGAACATATTTATGGCAACTGCTATAGTATCCAACATGTTGATTCGGCACCGTCTCCAAACATCTCACCTTTAAAAGGAATGCAGATATGGACAACAACCAACCATCCAGCGAATTTCGACAGCGTCGGCTGCGCAATGCCCTGTGGGGTCTCTTTATCGGAGATGCCCTGGCCATGCCCGCCCACTGGTATTACAACACCGGCAACATCTCGAAGGTCTTTGACGGGGGTGTCCGCGGATATGTCGATCCGCCCCATCCTCACCTTGAAAGCTTCATGGTGGGCATGACCTATAACCCGGATGTCGATACGGCCGCACGTTTACACCGACCCTACGATATTTTACATAATCACGTACGATATTACCGGACGAGCTACAGCGATCTGGACATCCGCAGCGAAGACCGGGAAAGCGAACACGGAAACCCCGTGCCCCGATTGGAGGACCGCTATCATTACCATCACGGACTGAAAGCCGGAGAGAATACCCTCGGCGCCCATCTGGTCCGTGTACTTCTGAGATCGGTCATTCAATGCGGCCGCTACGACCCGTCGGTGTTTCTGGACGATTTTATCGCACACCTGACCACATCGGGGAATAACCGTGATCCATATACCGAAATTTACATACGGCGCTGGTTCGAAAACTACACCAGCGGAATGCCTCCCCATGCATGTGCGGAACTGCAACGCAATGTCTGGTCCATCGGCTCCCATGGGGGCGTGATCCGCCCCATGGTGCTTTCCACCATGGCGAGCAGCGCCTACCAGGGGCTGGGACTCGCCATCGAGCATCAGAATCTGACGCACCGGTCGGAAAACGTGGCCGGTGCCTTGGGGGTCTTGGCCCCGCTTCTCAGCGACCTGCTGACGGGAAAATCACCTCAAGAAGCCATTACCGCGTACGCCCGAGAGGTGCGCCCCCCCGAAGTCACGGGAAAAGCGCTTTTCGCGGCCTATCGCAATCACAACGGTCCCGGTAACATCCCCGGAAAAGAGATGTGGAAGCTCCATACTGCCCTCATCGACGTGCCTTTTGAGGTCGATCAGCTGGCCCACTCCCACTCCGAGCCGGAGGTGGTCAACAATATCTTTGCCACCGCCTGCTACCCGGAACACGGGTTGCCCCTGCTTCTGTATTTTACTCGAAAGCACGAGTTCGATGTTGAAGGGACGTTACTGGCCAATGCCAATGCCGGTGGGGATAACGTCCATCGCGGCATGGTGACCGGTATGATTGTCGGAGCGGCCAATGACAAAATTCCGGATCACCTGATGCAGCAATTGATTGCTTACGATAAACTAAAGGAAGAAATCGATGGGTTTGTGGAAATAGCGGTAAGCGGTAAAGGAATTTAGATGCGGAAAACTATCGCCAATCCGCGCTTCACGTTATGCGCTCAAGGGTGCGTAACGATTGCCGGTTTTCGCGACAGTTAATCTCCTGATGCACCTTCGGGGTCGGAATCGGAATCGCTATCGGAATCGATCTTATTCGCGCCATAACCGGACAATTCCTCCCGAGTCGAATACCCGCGCTGTCCAAGCTTCGTCAGCATGGCAACGATCCGGTCTATCATATGTTTGGCTTCATTATTCTTCTCTGCGGCAAGAGCACCGTACACTTCCAGGATATCTTGCGCGGCTGCACATTCAAGTGCCGAACCACGAGCGATTTCGAAGAACCTTCGCCGGTAGGCTTCTGTAGCTTTTCCATTGCCGTCGGCAATATTCATAGGGATAGATTGCGACGCGAGGAGTAACTGGTCCCGAACGCTTCGATGCCCCTAAGGTTTTCACAGAACCGATAGACCCAGCCGACGTATTCCAAGGCCAACTTGGTTACATCCAGTTGTTCATGTCCGAAAGTCATTTTTTTTGATCTCCGATCCCGATTCCGATACCGATTCCGATACCGAGCACAACTTGCCGGAAATCTCGATGATGCAGATGCGCCCAATATTACGGCACTAATTTATATGTTCCTCGCCTGTTTCTTGATACGGAGAACCGGCCATCCATGTCTTGAAGAAAATTTGCAGGGATATCAAGGGGGAAGTTTACTGACGATTGGATTCAGAGCACCTTTTTCCGATATTCCTCGTTTGCTTTCGAGACATGATAAACCGAAGTGGAATTCGGGATACATACCGACGGGGGTTCACCCTTCGGCGACTTTCTGCCTTCTATCTGCGTAGCCTCTCCGGAACCTTAAGCTCCGTCTTTCGGGTCCGCTATAGTTCGAGCTTCCAACGTTTCTGCGGTCTTCCCCGGAGCGTCTGTCTTTGCCAAGCCTTCTTTCTTCCATTTCCGACTCTGCCTCTTATGAAATTGGAGGCGGCCGCAGGCTATCAGCCTGTCAGCGTATGTGGTAACCGCTACCTAAGTTCTTAGGCAAAGCCGCCTTAATTGTCTAAGTTTGTGTATTTCAGAACCTTCAGCGTACGTCAACGACTCCGGCACGGCCGATATCAACAATACCTTACAGCGGGTTCGGAGATTGGTGAAACAGCCACACTATCGAATGTTAACACAACGCAACGACCGCGTAAATATACCTGATGATCTCACAGAACACGCCCGAGGGGTGTTCTGCCAATTCCATGATGCAGGCGAAAAGGCTAACTTCGGTCACGGCGACATCCACATCGCGCACAAACAGCGGAAGCAGAAGTACGCCCTAAGAATAGACGACTCAACGGATTTGCCGCACTTCGGGCAGCGGTAGACGTATCTCATTTCAGTCCCCCTCTTCCGTTTGGTAGCTTTCAAATAAATTGGGTTCATGAAAATCAACATGCAAAAATTATGCGAGCTTTAAGGACTGAAAATGTGAAAAATTATCGGTGGGTTGTATTTTTTTAGAAAATTAAGGCGTCAACATATTTGTCCATTCCGCCACACAATATAGGAAATTTGGTATATATGCACCACGGACCACCATGCTCAGGCGAGGATTGGTTTTTGATCTAAGCCGCCCTGCCCGTCCGGAGGTCATACCGCACGGCGTTTCGTCAATTTGTTGGCATATCCGCTTCTATTTCTGGTGTCGAAAATGCGACTCAGCCACAAGACCCACCCCGAGATAAATACAAACGATATCAATATTATTTCAATCCCGCCTTGCGAAGTCCCTGGACGATTTTATCTCTATCCGCCCGATTCCGAAACACAGTCCCATAATTTTTGATCTCGAAAAACGGATCGAGCCGAAGCACTTCTTTCGCCTGGCGCTCCGCATCTGCGAGGCGGTCGGATTGGGCATAGGCGGCAGTGAGAATGATGTGATTGCCCACCCAATCTCTTTTGCGGCTCACCCCATCTTCTAAAACTCTAATGGCCTTGTCATGTCGTCCCTTAAGGTAATAGCCTATCCCCAGAAACATGAAATTTCCATGAAGCATATTCGGATCAAATCGATATGCGGTCTCCAGAGAGTGGATGGCATCATCTGTCCTGCCGGACCACAGTAACACCTGTCCGCGAAACGAAAGAGAGCTGGCGTCGTTAGGATTTAATTCGATCGCTCGATTCAATTTGTTGATGGCAAGATCATATTGTTCTTCATAGGTATAGAGCAACCCGAGAAGCGAATATGCAGCGGCATTGGACTTATCCAAACTAAGGGCTTTGAACGCGAGATCTTTTGCCCGCTGCAGAACCTGAATGGGGAACTCCGTCCAACCGAAAGCAACCTCGATCTGGTAAGTTTCACCAAGGCCAACATATGCAGATGCGAAATCAGGATCAAGGTCGATCGCCTTCTCGAACATCTGACGTGCTTGACTGTTTTCTGAACGCGTCCTGCGGCTCAGATATTCCATCCCGCGCAGCATGTAATCGTACGCCATAAGGCTCTCAGTCTGTTTTTGCAGCGCACGCTGGCGTTCGGCCGAGTCTATTTCAACCGCAAATTTTCCGACGATGGTGTGTACAATCTCATCCTGAACAGCAAATATATCTTTAACATCACGGTTGTATTGTTCTGACCAGAGATGAAAACCGGTTGCCGAATCAATGAGTTGGGCATTGATTCGTATTCTTGAGGCAACCCTCTGAACGCTTCCCTCCAATACATACGTAACGCCAAGTTCCCGTCCAATAAGCGCTATATTTACGGCCTCTCCTTTGTATGTGAACATCGTGTTGCTGGCGATGACCAGTAACTCTCGGAATTTTGAAAGCGCCGTGATAATGTCGTTGGTAATACCGTCGCTGAAATATTCCTGTTCAGGGTCCCCACTCAGATTTTTAAATGGCAGGACAGCGATGGATGCCCGTTCTGATGCCGGCAAAGGGCCCTTTGGGATGCTTTCCCTTTCTGCATCAAAAACAGGAGTACGGGTACTCACCCAAATAAAGACCGCTGCAACTCCGATCACCAGCACAGTCATTGCTGCAACTACCCGGTACCTTCGCCTTGGTCCTGTTATTTTTTCGAGAGTGACCATCCCGGCGGTTTTTGACTCCAAAAGTATTTGATAAACCTGCAACGGTTCAGGGATATTTTTTACCCGCTGTTTACCCAAATACCGGTAGCTTAAGGCCAACTTATTTTTAACGTGCTCGTAGACCGTGCCGGAGATTGAAATTCCGCCGGCTGCCGCAAGCCCTTCCAATCTTGCGGCGATGTTGACACCATCGCCATAAATTCGGCCACCCTCATGGATGACGTCTCCAAGATTGACTCCGATGCGAAATTCCATTCTGCGGTCATCCGGAAATTCCGCGTTTACCCGTTTAATCTCTTTTTGAATTTCTACGGCTCCATTGACTGCGTCCACAACACTGGCAAACTCGGCCAATAGATTATCACCCGGAGAATCAATCACCCTGCCGCTAAATTGATTGATGATGTCATGCATCAAAACCAGATGAGCGGCCAGATCCTGAACAGTGGCCTCTTCATCCTCTCGCATGAGTCGACTATACCCAACGCCATCGGCACTGAGGATAGCGACAAGTTTTCGCTTATACCCACTCTCCGGCATGTCATTTACCTGCTTTCTCGGTTTTTTCTGAAGGATTCTCCGGAAGGCCTGCCTGTATCAGGAGGTTGCTGATTTTTTCTGTATCTGCCGGATACTTTAACAGCCTTGTCTTCATCCAGGCGGAAACGTTAAACTTGGGGTTGAGTCGCAGGATGTTTTCAGCTTCGGTTTTGGCTTCTTTTATACGATCAGCAGCACTATAAGCGGCCGTTAATATGATATGCGGGAAGACAGCGTCAGGGTTTCTAACGATAGCCCTGTTTGACGAATTGATGGCATCTTCGTATTGGCCTGCCATCAACTGGGCTTCGGCGATCGTCCAGACCAAAGAAATCGGATGATGGGGATTCAGCCTCTCAGCCTTTTGCAGAACAATTACGGCTCTTTCAGGATCACCGGCCTTGTATAGAACGCCGCCCAGGCCCCAGTTAACCAGAAAATCATTGGGAGCAAGATCAAGCGCCTTCTCACGATACGCCAACGCCTGGGCATGGTCCCCTTTTGACAAGGCAAGCATGCCGAGCATCTGATACCCGCCAGGCTCTTCAGGAGCCCACTCCACCGCTGTTTCAGCGAGTTTCTGGCCTTTTTGTATCCATTCGTTGTGGTTAGCTACCCAGCCTTGTCTCGCCTCCCACCAATAGACCCACGAGAGCCCCACCAGAGGTCGCGCCCAGTTGGGGTCCTTTTCACGTGCGGCTTCGAACAGGGTGCGCGCGCTGGCCATGCCTTCCCGTGTAAACGTGAACCCCTCGTGAACACCTTGGCCGAACAGTATCCAGGCATCCAGACTCTGCGTTTTCCGGCTGGCAATTCGGGCGAATTCACCCGTGGTCAGTTTAACTTGCAACTCTACGAGAATGCGACGTACGAGATCGTCCTGAAGCACGAAAAGATCTTCAGCGGTGCGGTCGAAACGATCCGCCCATATTTGATTTCCGCCGACCGCATCCACCAGTTGAACGGTGAATCGCAAACGGTCTTTCGATCGTTGAACACTACCATCCAGCAGGTACCGAACCCCGAGTTCTTCGGACACTTGACGAGTTGTCACGGATTTCCCCGCATAGGCAAAACTCGAAGCACTGGCGATCACGAACAGCTCCGGCACCCTGGCCAAGGCTGTGATGATATCCTCCGTAAGGCCTTTTGCGATCAACGCATCGTTCTCATTTTCACTGAGATTTTTAAATGGAAGGACGGCGATAGATGGTTTTTCGGGCAAGGGATAGGCCATGTCCTCTATGGACGCGGCATCGATTCGGCCGCTGGCCGGGCTCAGGTAAATGCTCCAGACCCCAACGCCTCCAATTACAAGAATCAACAGACAGATTGCAGCAGCGAGAAGGAGGGGCTTCGATCCGGATCGAGACGAGGTTCCCGCGCGACACCCCGGGCCGGTCTCATCCCTTGAGATCCGGTACACCCGTATAGGCGTTGAAATGTTTTTAACCGTCCTCTCGCCGAGAAATTCACACCCGAACGATATTTTATCTTCAACCTGATCATACACACTGCCTGAGGCACAAATTCCACCCGGCTCAGCCATCGACTCCATTCGTGCGGCGACATTCACTCCGTCACCATAGATCCTCTCCCCATCCTGAATGACATCCCCAAGATGAATGCCGATCCTGAACTCCATCCTCCGGTTCTCATCCCGTTTGGCGTTTTCGGATTCGAGAGTTGTCTGGATCTCAAAACCGCACTGAACCGCATGAACTACACTGGTAAACTCGGCGAGAATGTTATCCCCGGGATCATCTACAATACGGCCCTGGTATTCTTCGACCAGCTCTGAAATGATGTTTCGATACTGTATGAGTGTGCGAACGGTGGCTTCCTCATCCGATCTCATGAGGCGGCTGTAACCTTTGACATCGGCACTCAGGATGGCGCTGAGTTTTCGGTTGAAGCCGTTTGATTCCATGACTTCCTTACCCATCATGAGGTTGAGGTGGTCTCTAAACTTCAGATATCGAAAGTCTACTTTGCTCAAGGAGATTCACCCCGGCAAACCTGCCCGCACCAGGAGATCCCTGAATAGAGCGTCCCGTTCCGGGTCGTGGAGTGAATAGCTTTTCATAAATCCGGCTGCCGTAAAATTCGGATTCAAGCGCTTGACCTCTTCTGCCGCTGATTTGGCATCGCTCATCCGATCTATATCGACATAGACAACCGTCAAAAACGCATGAGGGTGAACGTTATTGGGCTTGAGAGCAATGGCCTTTTTGAAGGCTGCCACGGCATCCTCCTTCCTTCCTACAAGGTGCAGCGCCACTCCGTATGCCGAAGAAACCCACCAGGGATGTTTGGGACTCAACCGCATCGCTTGCTCGAACAGCCTTACCGCCTCCTGCTCCCCTCCGAAATCTTTAAGTCTAGTGGCCAATCCGGCGACAGCGACAAGGTCGTTTGGAGCGAGTTCGGCAGCTTTCCTTCTCAACTCGATCGCACGTTCGGCCTCGCCACGCAGTGCGTAAAGATTTCCGAGCGTTTGGTATCCGAGCGGTTCATCGGGATCCATCTTTATGGCGCGCTGCGCCCTTGCCATGCCCGACTCAATGGCCGCTTCCCTCGAATTGCTCCACCCGCGTTTGGCCTCATACCAATTCACCGAAGCAAGTGAGGCTATGGGCCGTGACCAACCCGGATCCGCCTGATGCGCAGCCTCGTATAGCTCACGGGCGCGAATCATTCCTTCCCGGGTGAACTTGTAGAATTCTCCGTATGCTTCGACCCGCAGGAGCCAGGCTTCCAGGTTGTCGGTTCCACGGCTGGCAATGCGCGCGGCGGCGCCCTGTGTGAGTTCGACCTGCAGTTCCACGATGACATGCTTAACGATGTCATCCTGCAGCGCAAAAATATCACTCGCCTGCCGGTCAAATCGGTCCGCCCACAGGTGTCGGCCTTGGAGCGCATCGACCAGCCGAGCAGTGATCCGAAGTTTGCCGACGGCCTCCTGAATGCTGCCTTCGAGCACGTATTGGACGCCCTGCTCTTCGGCCACCCGTTTTATGTCAACCGGCTTTCCCTTGTAGGCAGCGACGGAACTGCGCGAGATCACGAACAGCCCGGGGGCCTTCGAAAGCGCTGCTGTCAGGTCCTCTGTCAAACCGCTGGCAAAAAAGTCCAGCTTCGCATTGTCCGAAAGGTTATCAAACGGCAGCACAGCGATCGAGGGCTTGTCCGGCAACGGATAGGCCATCTTGTCAACCGAAGCCGGCTCGAACTCGATCCGCGACTGGCGGTACCATACGCCGGCACCTCCGACCGCTATGACCAGCGCAACGATTGCCACCGCCAGCCATGTGCGAGTCGGTGTCTTTGTCTCCGGAGTACTGACGATCCTGCCGGCGTCCTTTGGATCCAGCAGCACCTTATAAATGTTTACCGGTTTGTTGATGTTCTTGACCGAATGCTGTCCAAGGTACGAGAAACCAACGTCGAGCTTTCCCTCAACTTGCTCAAAAACGCCTCTGGAAACGCAGATCCCGCCAGGGTCGGCGAGATTCTCGATCCGTGCGGCGATGTTCACACCTTCCCCATAGATGCGGTCATCTTTGTGGATGATATCCCCCAGGTTGATGCCGATACGGAAATCCATGCGAAGATTCTCGGGCAGCCGGTCATTTTCGGTTGCCACTGTTCTCTGAATTTCAATGGCACCAAGGAGGGCATGCAGAGAACTGCCGAACTCAGCCAGAACGTTGTCACCTGGAGCATCGACGACCCTGCCATCGTGTTTTTCGATCAGGCCGGTAATGATGGACCGATATCTGGTGATGGTGTTGATGGTGGATTCTTCATCATCACCCATAAGTTTGCTGTAACCTTTGACATCGGCACTCAGGATGGCGCTGAGTTTTCGGTTGAAGCCCTTCGATTCCATGAAAAGTTTACCTGAGATTCAAGTTCGAGTTGTGGCCGGAAGCGAGAGAGAAAAGATATAAACAAGCAGGCTGCAGATGGCCATCCGTCATGTTGAGGGATGCATGGGTACACAATGAATCTAAAGCAACTGTCAGAATCTTGTTCCGATTTGTGGATTGTTGACGCGGTTGAACGCTGCCGAGTCATCGGTATCGGAATCGGGTTCGGGTTCGGTATCGACATCGAAGTTAGCCATTCTATCTCGATTCCGAACCCGATCCCGATACCGAACATGTCCATATACGGACTCCCCCGAAACGGTATCCGGTTAACAAAAACTCACTATGTTCAAACAGAGTATACGGCAACGACCATATACCCTGAAACCAGATTTAACCCATGATTTTAAATACCTAAACACGATATCAAGTGTAGTCAACACAAGCGAGGGATTAAAGCGGTGGGGTTTGGCTAGTCGGGGAGTTGGTAGGTACCGTCGAGTCGGTCGATCATTTTTTCATGGCGGCGATCCAGATCGCTTAACCGTTTTTGGTATTCCCTTTTGCCGATGCGACCGTCTTCCAGCGCTTCGTCAAGGGCACGTCGCTCGTTATCATACCAGCGTTCCGGATCGAAATTGTAAGTCATGAGTTAGGCCCTCACAGGTCGGACCTGAAGCGATACCCGCTTTTTCCCGCCTTCCGTGTCCTGCTGCCCCACCTCCCTGAATCCGTAGGAATCATGAAATCTTTTCGATACGTCGTTGGGCGGCCGCAAATTGTACTCGCAGGCGATCCACGGAATACCACGGTCCGCGGCGAAGTCGATCAGGTCATCGTACAACAGCGACGCAATGCCTTTTCGCCTGGCGTTCGAAGATACGATGATCCGGTCGATGTAGGCAAAGCTGTCGTAATGCTCCCGGAACCAGAGAAAATTGGGACTGTCGTAAGCGGCCGTTGGATCGAAGGCCAACAGAAAGCCGCCCAAAACACCGGAAACCACCGCCGTTCGGCAGTAGGCCGCTTCCGACAACAAATATTCGAACTCTTCCGGCGAAACGGAACCGACGTGAGGCAAGTTGGCCTGGTTGAGTGGATGCAGGGCGTCCCGGTCGTCAATCGTAGCGTCCCTGAGGGTTATCTTGATCTCATTCACCATTAGGACGGGTATTGGGTGTTTGGACAGGATCTAAGGCGACGGTAGTTTTCCCGCCTTCTTTTTTCAGTCGAAGCCCGAATCCGCTGACCATGGTAGACATGGGTCGGCCAAAAAGAAAATCCAGGTGCTCCGGATCCGTACCGGCCTTCTCCACGGAAAGATCCCGAGCAGCCGCATCGAAGCGGATCATCTTCATAATCCGATCGGCGGTATCTCCGTTATCTCCGTTATGCAATTCTGATTTCAGAGATCGAAGTTTCCGATAATCGCACATGGCCTCATGCTCGACAATGAACTCCCAGAGACCTTTCACCGCGCCGAGCAAATCCTGCCGCGTCAGACGGTCATACTCGTACATGGCTTCAATTTCTCGCGTGTCCCAGCATTCCATGGCTCGGCACTCAGCCGGCCGGCTCTCGTATGTTTTGCATCGGTGTTCATCTGAATCAAACAGAACGCAGCACCAATCGCGACCCGTTCCTCTAATCTTGATAATGTCCGAGTCGGCGTACAGCGTGGTTTCCTGGATGGGGTCCCGGATAATTTCACCTGTCCGAATGGTGTACAACAGATTGACCGGCAAGATTCCTTTTTCAACAAGGTCCTGGTCCTCCCGATGCAAGGTGGGGCCGCCTTTTTGGCAGCATGTCCCGCAGCGGAAGCACCCAGTTTCCTCGGAGGGAACTATTTCTTCATTAGAGGTCATAATGATAAGAAGATGTTGAGTTTAAAAATACGAAACTCGAATCCGCCACAGGCGGGCAAGAATTCGAATATCGAATGACCTAAACTCTGGATGATCGGGCATCATCTCTGTATTTCGGATTTTTACCCGCCATCGTCGCACGGCTCCCCTTCATCGCCTGAACGGGTATGCTCAGCGGTTCCGGAGATGGTGCAGGAATCCATGTCAGCGGGGGCTTTCGGATCGTCCGCAGCCACTTCCTCGGGCACCTCCGCCAGAGCCGGTTCCGGGAGGGTCATTTCGGCCATCCGCTTGAGATGATCGTACCGTTCCTGGTATTGCTTTTCGAGTTCCGCGGTCAGCAGTTGGGACTCTTCCGGAAATGTCCTTTGCAGGGATGCATATCGTACCTCACTAGAGAGGAATTCTCTGAGGCTGCCGTCCGGTTCCTTGGAATCCAGGGTAAAGGGATTTTTCCCCTCTTCCGACAGCATCGGGTTATATCTGAACAGCGGCCAGTAGCCGGAAGAGACGGCCAGCTTGGTTTGTTCCTGGGTTTTGCCCATGCCTTTTTTGATGCCGTGGTTGATGCACGGTGCGTAGGACAGGATGATCGATGGTCCATCATAGGCTTCCGCTTCCAGAATCGCCTTCATGGTTTGCTGCTTGTTGGCGCCCATGCCGATGCTGGCGACATAGACATACCCGTAGGACATGAACATGGCAGCCATGTCTTTCTTGGGGGTTTTCTTTCCCGAAAAGGCAAACTTGGCAACGGATCCGGTGGGGGTTGCTTTCGACGACTGCCCGCCGGTGTTGGAATACACCTCTGTGTCAAACACGAAGACGTTGATATCTTCACCGGATGCAAGCACGTGGTCGATGCCGCCAAAGGCGATGTCGTATGCCGCACCGTCACCGGCAAAGATCCAGTAAGATTTCTTTGTGAACAGATTCGACAGTGCAGCGATCTGGGAGAGCACCGGATCGTCGCCGTTGGTGGGCAGCAGCGCCTTGAGCTGGTTGCCGTAAGTTTTGGAGCCTTCCGGATCTTTCATGTTGTCCAGCCAGCCCTGCATGGCGGCCTTCATGTCCTGTGAGATGTCCGTCTGGATCGCTTCCTGCATCAGGTCGGCAAGTTTGCGCCGCTGCTGGAAGTGCCCGAGCAGAATTCCGTAGGTGAATTCCGCCGGATCCTCGAACAGGGAGTTGCCCCATGTGGGGCCAAACCCGTCCTTGTCCACGCAGTAGGGTACCGACGGGGCACTACCACCCCAGATGGAACTGCAGCCGGTGGCGTTTCCGATGATCATCCGGTCCCCGAACAGTTGTGTGACCAGCTTGGCGTAGGGCGTTTCGCCGCATCCGGAACAGGCTCCCGAGAACTCGAGAAGCGGCTGACAGAACTGACTTCCCTTGACCGATGTCTTCTTTGCCAGATCGTCGCGAACCGGCAGGGTCTCCGTGTAAGCCCGATGTTCATCCTGTCCGGCCTGGGTCTTGAACGGCTTCATGGCCAGGGCCTTCTTCTTTGACGGACAGATGTCGGCACAATTGCCGCAGCCCATACAGTCCATGGGATAAACTTGAATACGGAACTGGTAGCCCTTGAGTTCCTTGCCCACCGCTTTTTTGGCCTCAAGACCGGCCGGGGCCGCCTGGACCTCTTCCTCGGTGAGCAGTACCGGTCGGATGGCCGCGTGGGGACAGACCATGGCGCACTGGTTGCACTGGATACAGTTGTCCATGAGCCACTCCGGCACGTTGATGGCCACGCCGCGCTTTTCGTATTTGGTGGTGGCCACCGGGAAAATACCGTCCGGCGTAAAGGCGCTGACCGGCAGTTTGTCCCCCTGCTGGGCCAGCATGGGTCGCATGACGTTCTTGACAAAATCCGGCTCGTCCGCATCCGCCCCGGCCGTTTCCGCGGCATTCGTCCAGGACTCGGGGTAGTCGATTTTCACCAGATTCTCCAGCGTGTTGTCCACAGCGGCAAAGTTCATGTTCACGATATTTTCGCCCTTGGTGCCGAACAGCTTCTGGATCTGCTCCTTGAGATACGTGATGGCATCGTCCACCGGGATCACATTGGCCAGTTTGAAGAAGGCCGTCTGCATAATCATGTTGATGCGCCCGCCAAGCCCGATCTCACTGGCAATCTTTACGGCGTCGATGTTATAGAACTTGAGCTTTTTCCGGGCAATGGTCTGACGCATCGCGGCCGGCAGTTTTTCTTCCATCTCCGCCATGGTCCAGCTCGAGTTTAATACAAAGGTGCCGCCGTCTTTGATGCCTTCCAGAACATCGTAGATGTTCACATAGTTGTCCTTGTGGCAGGCAATGTAATCGGCCGCGTCGATCAGATACGTCGAGCGGATGGGGGTTTTCCCGAACCGCAGGTGGGAGATGGTCACGCCGCCCGATTTTTTCGAGTCGTAGGAAAAGTAGGCCTGGGCGTACATGTCGGTGTTGTCGCCGATAATTTTAATGGCGCTTTTATTGGCGCCCACCGTGCCGTCCGCACCCAAACCCCAGAACTTGCACTGGACCGTTCCCTCTGGAGCCACATCGAATCCCTCCTCGACAGGCAGGGAGGTCCCAGTGACATCGTCAACGATGCCCACGGTAAAATGATTTTTCGGTTCATCGGCGGCCAGGTTGTCAAACACCGCCTTGGCCATGCTGGGGTTGAATTCTTTGGAACTGAGTCCGTAACGCCCGTTAATAACCAGGGGGGTCTGTTTCTGTTCCATGAGAGCAGTGCAGACATCCAGGTATAGTGGATCCCCAATGGCACCCCGCTCCTTGGTACGATCCATGACAGCGATCCGCTGGACCGTCTTCGGAAGGGCCTTCAGCAGGTGCTCAACGGAAAACGGTCGAAACAGCCGGACCTTGACCATTCCAAGCTTCTCGCCCTGAGCATTCAGGTGATCGATCACCTCTTCGAAGGTTTCACAGGAGGATGCCATGGAAATGACAATCCGATCGGCTTCCGGATCTCCGTAATAATCGAACAGGTTATAGCTGCGGCCGGTCAGTTCGCCGACTTTGGCCATGTTGGCTTCGACAATTTCCGGAATTTTCAGCCAGTACGGATTTCCGGCCTCGATGTTCTGAAAATAGATATCCGGGTTCTGGGCGGTGCCGCGCAGCTCCGGATTCTCCGGATTGACGCCCCTGGCCCGGAAACGGGCAACGGCCTCCCAGTTGACCAGTTTGGCCATGTCCTCGTAGTCGATCATTTCGACCTTTTGAATCTCGTGGGACGTACGAAACCCGTCAAAGAAATGGAGAAACGGGACGCTGGCATCGATCGAGGACAGGTGCGCCACCAGACCCAGGTCAATCGCTTCCTGGACGGAATTGGAGGCCAACAGGGCAAAACCGGTCTGGCGAACAGCCATCACGTCCTGATGATCGCCGAAGATGGAGAGGGCGTGACCGGCAACCGCACGGGCCGTGACGTGAAAGACGCCTGGAAGCAATTCGCCGGCGATCTTGAACATATTGGGAATCATCAGCAGCAGCCCCTGGGACGCGGTATACGTGCTGGTCAGGGCTCCGGCGGCCAGGGACCCGTGAACGGCGGCGGCGGCGCCGGCCTCGGATTGAAGCTGCCGGACCGTAACGGTTTGACCGAAAACGTTCTTCAGCCCGTTTGCGGCCCACTCATCGCAAAGCTCGCCGATGGGGGACGAAGGGGTAATCGGATAGATCGCCGCAGCATCGCTCATGGCGTAAGCGACATGAGCAGCAGCGGTGTTGCCGTCGATGGTTTTCATCTTTTTAGCCATAAAACCACTCCTTAAGATAATGATTATGATATGTTACAGACTTCCCACCCGGACGGCGGGGCTTCGTGACACCATATGATTGTCTGCACCGCTTGCGGAGTTTCCGGCCCTGCAGTAACGCTCGGCAGTATCGGGTCATGATGAACCGGGATAAAAAATAATCATTAAGCGATACGGTTGAGTTTGTAAAGCATAAAAAGGGGATCGAACAGCTCCGGTCAAAATATTGATAAATCACTAGAAATCCGGCTTGCGGGAGGCTTTTTGCATCCTTGCGAATATTCTAGTAACGTTCAAAAAATCGTTCCCAGATAACACGGTGACCGATTTCTGGTAAGCCATGGCCAAAGTGCGGCCGACCGGCGAAGCAAAATTCGGCAAACATTCGGAAATCGGCGCTCCCGGGGCCTGTGTAAAAGTCCTTCCGAAATCCGAAACAAACAGAAAATGAACTTCAATTTTCGGAATGGGGTTCCGGCCGCTTTTTGTTGTTTGGATTTCGGATTTGGAAGCTGTTAACGGATGGTATAATCGATCAATGGAGAGAGGATATGCTGGGAAAAACAATCGACGAACTAAGCGTTGGCGATACGGCAGAGTTTAGAAAAACCGTTTCGGAATCGGACATCTATCTGTTTGCCGGGGTGACCGGTGATATGAATCCGGCCCACATCGATGAAGAATATGCCAGCGGCACCTTTTTCAAAGGGCGTATTGCCCACGGCATGCTGGCCGCCGGCTTTGTATCGGCTGTTCTGGGCACCCGGCTGCCCGGACCGGGAACGATCTATTTGAGCCAGTCCCTGTCCTTCAAGGCGCCGGTGCACATCGGACATACCGTCACCGCACGGGTGGAAGTGGTGGAACTGACGATCGAGAAAAACAGGGTTCGGCTCAAGACAACGTGCACGGATCAAACCGGTAAGGTAATCCTTGACGGGGAAGCCATCGTCCTGGCGCCGAAGGCCTAACTCCGGATCGGGTCTGGCGTTTTTACTCTTTTTTTAGTATATTAGGTGAACTATCAAAGAGGGGGCGCGAACCGAGATCAGGAGGAACAAGGATGAGACATCCGAAAACGGGAATGATGGCTGCCGTTATGTGTCTTTTCACCGCGCTGGGCATATTCGCCTGCGGAGGTGGCCCATCGCCGGCTCTGCCGGAAGCCAAAGCACTGATCGACAAGTATGAGGGTGTTGTCGACACGTATCTCTCCAAGATGAAAACGCTGAAAGCGTCCAACGACAACGCCGGCCTCTCCAAAGTCTCCAAGGAACTCAATGAGCAGATGGGCGCATATACCAAGAAGTGGCGGGAGGTTTCGGGGAAGCTGAAACCGGAAGAGGCCAAAGAACTTGCCGACCGTTTGAGCCAGCTCAACGGTCGCATCATCGCAAGCTTCGCCCGCGGATAGCGGACGTTATCTGCCATACATCAGATCCAATGGAGTGCCGGTCAGGCCCACAAAGAAGGGGCGCTTGTGTTGATCCCCGATTCCCGGGTGCCGAAGCCGGTATAGCGCGTCATGCGTTATCCTAACGCATGGTGTGTTTCCAGTAGATGGAACACAAGCTCATACAGAGGGGTGCCCGCCCCGGTGTGCCCTTATCCCCGTGATCCGAGTCGCAATCCCCCATGGATATAAAAGACATCCCCGGTCAAGGCTTCGTTGCGGTACAATTCACCCACCAGCGATGCCACTTCTTCGGGCTCGATCAGTCGACCGATCGGAACCTGATCCAGGATCTTATCCAGCGCTTGTTGATCCATTCCCAGCAGGATGGGTGTTCCCACATAGCCGGGCGCCACGGCCACGCACCGAATCTGCCCGGAAAGCCCCCGACGGAAAAACTCCGCCGTGATCACTTTCGGCATGACCGACATGGCCGCCTTGGTGGATGAATAATTGATTTGACCGGCGGTACCCAGCGATCCCGTGGAAGACACAAGACAGATGAGTCCCTTGCAGTGGTGATTGATCATCCTCTCGGCGCACTCCCGAACGGTCAGAAAGACACCGGTCAGATTAATATCGACGACCTTTTGAAATTGATCAAGGGGCATCTTGCGCCGGACCCGGCCCGATTCCCGATCTGTCGAGACCATCAAGCCGTCTGCAATAATCCCTGCAAAAGGTGCCACCAGGTTGATCTGTCCAAACGCATCGATGGCAGCATCGGCCAGGCGACCGCAGTCCTCTTCACGGGTCACATTGCAAGGTACGGTTTCAACCGGTCCGTCCAAGGTTTCCTTTGCCTTGTTCAGTGCCTCTTCGGCCGCATCCCCAAGCACGACCTTGCCGCCGTTCTTCAGCCAATAGCCGGCAAGTGAAAGGCCGATGCCGCTGGCGCCGCCGGTGATGACCGCAACGGAGTCTTTTATGTGTAGCATTGTTTCCCCCTCCTTCAAAAAAGTTGTTTCAAACATTCCACTCGGGCACAGACGCTTTGTTCCGGAGCGGAATTCAGTCCTCGGAATGTTTAGCCATTATCAGAATTCCGTTCCAATGGGTGACGTGTCTCCGTATCGGAATCGGGCGGGATCATCGGGGTCGGTATCGATCCCGAAAATGGCGATCCTGTCTCGATGCCGATCCCGATGCCGATCCCGACGCCGAACACGTCTATATCCGAACTCCTTCGACCCCGTATTCTGTTGGAAGAATACGCTATGCTCAAAGGGAACATAGTTATGGTAACTGCTATAATTATAAAAAGGGAACGATAGGTTATTATTTTAGGTTCTTCCCCAATTTAGTTGGAGAAGAGGGTCCAGGGCTTGCCTGCCTCCGGCATGGATTCAAGGGGTCAAGGGTTACCCGCCTGTCCTGCCCGCCCTGAGCCTGCCCGCGGTGAGCTTGTCGAATCCGTCGTAGGAACCAAGTGCAGCGCGTCGAAGGATGAACCCTCTGCGATCTCACTGGCTCAAGTGGGAAATATCTTCCTGCTTTGCCTGAACTATCTACAACTATTCGGGAGATGATCCTTGTTTTAAAAGCGAGAGATGGTAGCTTAGCAGGGTTACGGCTTCTTCTCTTCATCATCAGCGCTGCCGCTGAAAAAACGACCGAAACTGTCGGTCAGCTCCCGGAACTGGTCGCTCTGGACCTGGATGAGTTCCTGGAACCCACGCACGGTGTCTCCTTGGGACAACTTGCATTCACTCAGCTCCATCCGGAGGTTGCGAATCGTTGTCTCATGCTCCTCCGCCTGCTGCTGCAACGCTTCAAATTGCCGTTTCAATGCCGTGTAGTCGGATTTCGGGACAACACCCATGGCCTCCAGGTAGGTCTTGTATCCGTTCTGGAATGCCGATTGTGCCGATGTCAACATATCCGGGTCGCTCCCGGGCGCTTGCTCGAGCCCATAAACCTTCCGGAACATGTCGTTCAGGTCCTGAACGCCTTTCATCCCTTGGGCCATCCAGCGGGACATGTCATCAACCTGCCGATGGCCCTTGGCGGCCGACAGGAGAAAGTTGCCCCAGAATTCCAGAAATTGTCTGTCCATATAAAATTAATCCTTGATTTTATGAATCGGCCGCTTTGGCGGCCTTTTTCGTGCTTTTCGTTACTGTTTTGGTCGTCGGTTTCTTGGCAGCTTTGGTCGGGCGTTTCTTGGCAGATGCGATCAAACTTTCCTTGGCGGCATCAGTCAAGCTTTTCTTTGCAGCTTTGGTGGTGCTTTTTTTGGAGGTCTTGGCGGCCTTTTTTTTAGCTTGTTTGGGTGCTTCTTCCCGGGCCATGGCATCTTCCAGGTCGAGGTGGTAGCGGACCGGCCCTCTGTAATTTTCATCTCCGAAACGGGTATGAAGGGCGCACGCCGAGTTTGGATCCGACCAGGAGGTGGCGATGGCCACATGCCCCTTCGGAAACGCAGATACCTCCGCCTGGATGTGATCCAGGGGTGCCAGGGCCGTCGGCGGCTCCACGAGGTTGTCATGGAGTCCGTAGCAGATCAGCCATGGAATCTTTTTTTCCGCCAATCGGTGCAGGTTCAATTTTCGGTCAAAAAGGGTCACCGGCAGCGTCCCGTCATCGCCAATCGGCGTGTTGTAGGACGTAAAGCTCATCCTTGTGATTTCCATGGGAAGGTCGTTCCGCTCATTATTCAACCAGTAATTCAGCGCGGCAGCTGTTTTGCTGATTTTAAAATCGGAATTTTCCTGCCGGGCAAACATCATCAGGTCACGGTAGAAAGCGGCGATGGGGGACTCATCTTCGATACTCTTGAGCTTGTACACCCACCCCATAAGCTTTCCGTCGGCCACGGTGTTTCCGTTGGACAGTGTTTTGGTGCCGTACTCGAGATCGTTAAAGCGCCGGGGCAGGTCGGCCAGAAATCCTGTCAACCCTTCGCTGTGGGTTCCGTCCATGGGAGCGACACATGTGATGAAGGCATCGACCAGGCCGTCGAGTTCCCCGCTCAACAGGTTGCACAGCGCCGAGTAACCGCCCTGGCAGTAGCCGTTCAGGGTAACCGGCTTGGTGTTTCGTTTGCGGATGGCCTCACAAAACAGGCGTGTGTCCCTGGCATCGTCCTCGCCGGTCATCACCTGGAGTGCTTCGCTTGTCTGGATGTCTTTTAGAATTCGGATGTAGGTCGGAATTCCCTGGTTGGCAAAGCTATGGGCGTAACTGCGGTCATCCCCCGGCAGAAAGCCTAAAATATTGGCCCCCAGAACATACGGTGGCAGGATAAGAACCGGTTTGCCTTGTTTTCGCACCTCACATTTTGGATCGGTGGGGAGGACCTGATACAGGATAAACCGGTCTGTTTCAGCGACCTTGACATTGGTGTCCCGTTCGAAGTGAAACCCGTATTCCGGTTCAATCGCCTGAATGGCTTCAGGATACCGATGCGCCAGAAGATCCAGAAGGTTCGTCTTGCGCGTGAAAAGCTTTTCCAGGCTTTCGGCGTTTCCGGACAGGAGTAAATCGGCAAGGGCGTCCGAGGTCTTTCCCGATTCGAGTCGAACATATTCACCAAAGGCATTGACGGCACCGACAAGGGCCCGGTTTGTCAGATCCGCACTGAACCGTCCCAGCCCGGTATAATCCATAACCGTGTCCTGAATGCCCGTAGCGCCGACCTTTCTGAGTTCAACGTCCCTAAAATAATTGGTGGCAAGCATATAGGGGATCATGAATTCATTGGCATATCTGGAAAAAGCGGCAAAGCCGTTCTGGGAAGCTGAGAAAAGATAATAAAGCCCATTGGTATAGGCCGTGAAGCTCTTTTTGAAAACATCGGAGCCGGGACTGGGAGATCTGTCGGTCGGCATGGGTGGCAACCTCCTTAAGGTAGTTTTGACATCCTATACTACCATTTGCGCATCGTGACAACATTTAGAAACTCGGGCAAAAATACGGTCGGCGACCCGAAGGTCGCCGCCGCACGATTTACCTAATCAGAAATTTGCCGGAATCAATCGTTACGCGGAAGGGCCGGCGAAATATTCCTCAACCTTCTTGAAACTGTCGTCTATCATCTTTTTGTAATCTTCACGGCCTTTTTTGTAGGCGTTGACCCAGTCTTTGATGGCTTTTCGTCCATCCTCCGGAAGCCAGGTCGCCTGATCCATAAGGGCCCCGGCAGTACGCTCAGCCTGCTCCTGAAGCATGACCATGCCATTGAACGTGTTTTCAAACGCCATCTTGTTGAAATCCACCATCTGTTTCAGTAATTGTTTCTGATCCATGAGTCCTCTCCTCCTATTGATTAAATGATGTTATTTGGCATTCGTGACAAAGAGCTTCTCGACCGTCTGAAAATGCTCATCGACGTATCGCTTCCATTCGTCACGCCCCTGCTTGAACGTCTTCCCAAATTCCCGGAGGGCCTGGGCCCCTTCTTCCGGAATCCAGAAAGCACTGTCTATAGCCATGTTGGCCGCCCGTTCCGCCTGGTCCTGAGCGGTTGTAAGGGCGTCGTAGGTGTTCTGGAAAGCGGTTTTTTGCATGTCAAGGACATTTTTTGCCATTTTGCTGGTTTCCATGATACTGTCTGTTCCTTTCGTTTTGGGTGTTGTTTTTGGTTTGGTCTTTTTTACAATTTTGCCGGGTCCCGCAGCCTTGGCCTTTCTTTCGATTTTGTTCTGTTCCATGATGCCATTTTCTCCTGTTCAAAGTGTTTTTGATCTGGCCCGATTATAACCCCCGAATTGAGCTTGTCAAGAAAAAAATTGTGCATTGCACAAAAATATTTTTTATTTTTTTTATTCATAAAAACCACAGTTTTGATATTTAAATACTGTTATCATTGATTATTATATGATTCATGAAGTTTTCTGGATCTGCCAAGGTTGAAAATTTATTGCATTCGCAAAAAATTTTGGGTAGAATCTGGATAGCATTTGAAAGGAGCATCGAGATGGCCGATACTGTTATTTTAAAAAAATATGCCAATCGCCGGTTATACGACACGGAAGCCAGCGCCTACGTCACGTTGCAGGAGGTGGCGGACATGATCCGCATGGGCCGGCAGGTCCGGGTTCTCGAGGCCAAGACAAAGGAGGACGTGACCGGTTTCATACTCACACAGATCATCCTCGAAGAGGCCAAAAAAAAGAATGCGCTACTCCCGGTGCCCCTGCTGCACCTGATCATACAATTCGGGGACAACTTGCTGGGTGATTTTTTCGACAGCTATCTTCAACAGATCATCCAGGCGTATCTTTCCCAGAAGGTGGCATTTGAAGACCAATTCAAGGATTGGATCGGTATGGGAATGAACTTTCCGGAAATGGCCCGAAAAGGTGTGGATGAGATGGGTGGACTGAAATCCTTTTTCGAACTCAATCCGTTTATGAAAAAATCCCGCACGGATAGGGGTGACACATAGACGCCGATGACGCGCCGACGATTCCACCGGACATGGAATGGTCGGAATAGAAAGGACAACCGCATGACGGTACAACCAATAGACACCGATTTGACATGCTTGGCCGATCTGGCCGCATACGGCCTGGATAGGGCGCAGCGCACGGTTCTGTTGATGGATGTCATCCGCAAGCGCGGCAACATCTACCTGGAGCACTTGAGAAGCGGCCAGCCTCCGGTGCTGGCGTTTGACTACGACATGATTCTGGACGGCCGCACGCTGGATCGAGCGGCGAATTTCGCGTTGGTGCGTATTCTGGACCGTCGCGGGACCGACACACCGGACCGGCGCCGGAACATACGTGGCACCGAACGGCGGCAGAAATCCCGCATTGGACAGGAAGCGGCCGCCGCCGTGAGACGTCCCATTGTCATCATCGATCCCCGGGCCGGCCACGGGCCGGGGATCGGCGGCTCCAAACGGGATTCCCAGATCGGTATGGCACTGGATGCGGGGCATCCGGTCTATTTCATGATCTTTTTCACCGACCCCATGCCGGACCAGACCCTGGCCGATGTTCGCAATGCCCAGATCCGCTTTCTGGAGGAGGTGCAACGGCGTCATCCCGACAGCCCCAAGCCGGCGGTCATCGGAAATTGCCAGGGTGGCTGGGCGGCCGCATTGATCGGTGCGGAACGTCCCGACCTCATAGGACCGATGGTGTTCAACGGGTCACCGCTGTCCTACTGGGGCGGGGTCGCTGGAATCAACCCCATGCGGTACAGCGGCGGGTTGATCGGGGGGGGGCGTCTGGATCAATTCGTTATTGAGTGATCTGGGCAACGGCAGGTTCGATGGGGCGCATCTGGTGGCGAACTTTGAAAATTTGAATCCGGCCAATACCCTATGGCAAAAGTATTACCACCTGTACGCCAATGTGGACACGGAGGAAAAGCGGTTTCTGGACTTCGAGAAATGGTGGGGCGGCTTCTATTTCATGACCAGAAAGGAAATCCACACCATCGTCGACGGACTGTTTGTGGGAAACAAGCTCGAGCGGGGAGAGTTCGTCCTGGAAGATGGCAGTGAGGTCGATTTAAAGAGAAACGACAACCCGGTGGTGGTATTTGCGTCTTTTGGGGATAATATCACGCCCCCGCAACAGGCGTTTAACTGGATCGTCAAAACCTACGGCACTGCTGAGGAGATCAAGCGCCGCGGCCAGGTGATCGTCGGAATCGGCCATTCGAAAATCGGCCATCTGGGAATTTTCGTTTCCGCAAAAATAGCCCGAAAAGAGCACAAAGAAATCATCGCCAGCTTCGATATGTTGAATTACCTGCCGCCCGGGCTTTACGAAATGAGAATCAAGGAAGACCCGGAAGCCCCCGGCGAATACCTGGTCAGTTACATCGAAAAGACGATGGAAGACATCCTGGCACTCGATGACGGACTCGAAGACGAGCAAGCCTTTTATCCGGTGATGGCCCTCTCGAACGCGAACGACACGCTGTATCGCATGTTTGTGTCTCCTTGGATTCGACTGGCCGCAAATGACATGACCGCCGAACTGCTCAAGCAGCTAAACCCCCTGCGTGTTCAGCGGTATCTCTTCTCAGACCTGAATCCCTGGATGATACCGATAAACATGTGGGCGTCGATGATCAAAAAAAACGACAGACGATGCCAGGCCCGTGAAAACAACGGCTTCCGGAAAATGGAAGCCCATAATGCCAAGGCCATCTTCTACGCGCTGGACGCGTACCGCCTTATCCGGGATCGTGTTTCCGAGCAATGGTTCAAGACCATCTACGAAAGCCCATGGATGCGGGTCTTCCACCCGTTCGTCCCGGCCGACGCCGAAAAGGTCGCCAACGCGCAGCTGGAAGCGCTCAGACGCCGCGATGCCGCCAAATGGCGCAGATTCATGGCCGTCGGCAGCTTTCCGGAAGCCATCATGCGCATCTTTTTAGCGGTCGGGTTCGCCGATCAGAGAATATATCGTCACGGATACAAAGTCATCGGCCGGCTGATCCGTGGCAACCGTCGCCTTCGAGATATCGGAGACACTGAATTGCAGCGCATCGTTCGCACCCAGGCGCGCATACTCCAGACCGATACGGACGCCGCCATTGACGCCCTGCCCGTGCTGCTGACATCGAGAAAAGACCGGAAAGAGGCCCTGTCCATGCTCAATCAGGGCTTTAACATGATCGAACGGAAATTAACCCCGCAAGAACGGTCGGTCTTCGATCGCATCGTGGCGGTCCTCCAGGCGAGACCGAATACCCCAAACGGTGAATAGACGTTACAAGATCTGCGGGTTCGTCTGAATCCATCACGGTTGTATGGCAGTTATCCATCCCGGGTACGCCTCGAACCGCTTCGAGATCCAATTCCAACATCCTCAGTGCTCCGATCGCTCGGCATCGGGGTCGGTATCGGAATCGAGACAGGGAGGCCATTTTCGGGCCCGATACCGATTCCGATCCCGATACCGACCCCGATGATCCCGCCCTTTTCAGATACGGTGACACGTCACCCATCGGAGAGGAATTCTGAGAATAGCTATAAAGGCATCATTTTTGCTAGTCAACACGGTGTCGCCCAGACCATCCGCATTGTTGATGTTTGGAGTTTCTTGATCAATTACCCAAAGCGGGTGAGCCGGGTTTCCGGAGAACCCCCTGCCAGATAAAGGAGACACGCCATGACCGATGAAACGAAAACCGCCGGCAGCACCCACCCCATGCTCTCATCGTTGCCTCTGGAAAAAGCCAGGAAAGGCAAAGTCGTCACCGCCAAGGAAGCCGTCCAGGTCATCCGGAACGGCGACACCGTAGCCACCGGTGGCTTTGTCGGCATCGGCTTTGCCGAGGCGATCGCCATCGCCATCGAAGCCCATTTTCTCGAGCAGGGAACGCCGAAAGACCTGACCCTCCTCTACGCGGCCGGCCAGGGTGACGGCGGAGAGCGGGGCCTGAATCATCTCGGTCATGAAGGGCTCGTCAGGCGGGTCATCGGGGGGCATTGGGGATTGGTGCCGAAACTGCAGAAACTGGCCATGGAAGACAAGATCGAAGCCTACAACCTGCCCCAGGGCGTGATCTCCCATATGTACCGGGACATTGCCGCCAAGAAGCCCCGAACGATCACGACCGTCGGGTTGGGTACATTTGTGGATCCGCAACACGGCGGCGGGAAGATCAATTCGATCACCACGGAGGACATCGTCGAACATATCGCCTTCGACGGCAGGCAATTTCTGGCGTATAAAACCCTTCCCATCGATGTGGCCATTATCAGGGGTACGACCGCCGACACCGACGGCAATATCACCATGGAAAAGGAAGCCCTCACGTTAGAAGCTTTGGCCATCGCCACTGCGACCCGGAATTCGGGCGGTTTTGTCATCGTCCAGGTCGAACGGATCGCCGATCGGGGCACCCTCAATGCACGGCAGGTGAAGATCCCGGGAATCATGGTCGATTGCGTGGTGAAGGCCCCGACGGAGCATCACTGGCAGACATTTGCGGAGCCCTACAACCCGGCCTTCAGCAGCGAGATAAAGGTCCCGATGCAGTCGATAGAACCCATGGACATGGGCCCCCGAAAAATCATCGCCCGCCGGGCTGCGTTCGAACTCAAGCCCAACAGCGTGGTGAATCTGGGTATCGGCATGCCGGAGGGCATTTCCAGCATCGCCAATGAAGAAAAAATTCTCAGCTACATTACCCTGACCGCAGAGCCCGGGGTCATCGGCGGGCTTCCCGCAGGGGGCCTGAATTTCGGGGCCGCCACCAACACCAGCGCGGTGATCGATCAGCCCTCCCAGTTTGATTTTTACGATGGGGGCGGACTCGACATGGCCTTTCTGGGGCTGGCCCAGGCAGACCGTAAGGGCAATCTGAATGTCAGCAAATTCGGCCCCAAACTGGCCGGCGCCGGCGGCTTTATCAACATCAGCCAGAACGCCAAAAAGGTCGTGTTCACCGGGACATTCACCGCTGGCGGTCTGAAGACCGCCGTGCGGAACGGAGCGCTCGCCATCGAGCAGGAAGGAAAGGTCCGGAAATTTGTGGAACGGGTCGAGCATGTCACCTTCAGCGGCCAATATGCCGCAGAAAAAAGCCAGCCGGTGCGTTACGTCACGGAACGGTGTGTGTCCTCGTTGACTGAAAAGGGGATGGAATTGATCGAAATCGCACCCGGAATGGATCTGGAAAAGGACATTCTGTCCCAGATGGCGTTTACGCCGATTATCTCGAAAACACTGCGGCAGATGGACCCACGCATCTTCCAGGCCGGGCCGATGGGGCTCCGGGAGGATCTGTTAACCCTGTCCCTCGACGAACGTCTCACCTACGATCCGACGGAAAACCTGTTCTTCGTCAATTTCGAAGGATATGCCGTTAAGTCCGAAGAGGACGTCGGGGAGATCGACGCGGCGGTCCGCCGAATTCTGAGTCATCTCGACCGGAAGGTATACACCATCGTCAACTATGATAACTTTACCATCAACCCGGACCTCGTGGATACCTACACCGACATGGTCAAAGGGCTCGTCGACGACCTTTACTCGGGTGTTACCCGGTATACCACCAGCACCTTTCTCCGAATGAAAATCGGGGATGCCCTGAAACAGCGGGATGTGGCTCCCCACATCTACGAGAGCCGCGAGGAGGCCAGGCAGGCCCTACAAGAAAAATAAAACTCTCCATAGCGGGCTGCGGGCTATAGCGATTTTCAGAATTGCGTTCCGATTCCTTTTACGATCAACGGTTCACCGCAAAGTTAATCCGTTGAAAGTCAAGAAAGAATTTTGGGTTAGGTCATGCCCACAGCCAATGTCAGATTCGAGTACGGATTAACTTGATTGATTTTTCTTGGCCCAGGGTGTTTTCTCTTTCTCTTTTTACATACGAGTATATTCCGTTTCAATGCTCCAAGGCCGGTGCGGTGCCCGGCCCTACGTTGCGCCTGAGCTTTGTTCCGTAGGGCGGGGCACTGCACCCGCCCAATTACGGATAACGCTCAAGCGCATTGAATCGGAACAGAATATTGACAACCTGTATAGCATAGCCGAAGGCTGTGGAAGAAGGACAACCGATTATTACATTCGGATGCGTTGCATTTCTTATGGTTCAGTTTGTGAGCTGGAAACCCGGATATTCTTGGCAGGAGATTTAACGCTCGTCGAAGGTGATGCGTTGGCTGCGATAAAAACAGACATAGCAGCAATTAAACGAATGCTAAAGGCCCTGATAAAATCGTTAGAAAACAAACCCCGGTCGCCTTTGGCGCCGCCACAGGTTTATGCGCCTCAGGCGTACGGGTAAACCCTCGAACCCTTGCCTGTGGGGTTGAAGCCCGGAGGGCGAAGCCCCAAACCCTTGAATCCATGCCGGAGGCAGGCAAGCCCTGGACCCTCTTCTCCAACTAAATAAGAGAAGAACCAAAAATAATAAGGCGAATCTCAACATGTATCAAAATATCTACACTTCCGTTTTCGGGAAATATCGGTCCCCTCTGAATGTCTGCTGACCGGGCCCTCCATCGACGTCTCACGCTGGGTATGCTTTTTGCTTTTTCATTAGGATCAGCTTGCCCTGAGACCTCGGAAGGTTTAGGGCGAGAATCGCCGTTTCGGCCTAACCACAGAGACATCCAACCAAGGAGTCAACCATGAATCTTGCTTCCATGTTTGCCCGACATGCCCGTTATCGGCCGGATCACCCGGCGGTGGTGTTCGAAGATCAACGACGGACCTATCGGGAATATAATGAGCACATCAACCGGGCTGCCAACGGGATGCGGCGGCTGGGGATTCAAAAGGGCGACAAGGTGGCCACCGTGCTTCCCAACTGCATGGAGCTGCTGGAAATATTCTGGGCCGCAGGTAAACTCGGCGCTGTCGTGGTGCCCATGAGCACCCTGCTGCTGGAAGGCGCCTTGAAGACATTGCTCAATGACTCCGACACCGGAATGCTCATCACCAACAAGAGTTTTTCTGGCATCATCGATGGAATCAAAGGGGATTTGCCCAAAATCGTCGCCGACCGCTACTTGCTGACCGACGCCGACGATGTCCCCGGGTTCCAAAGCTACCACGCCATGAAAGCGGAATCATCCGGCGAGGAGCCGACGGGTATCGACATCGCCGGAGACGATCCGTTCAACATCATGTACAGCAGCGGCACTACGGGAATGCCGAAAGGGATCGTGCACACCCACACCATTCGAATGGCGTACGGATGGTCCTTTGCCTCGGCCTATCGGATGACTCCCGAAAGCACCACCATGCACTCCGGCGCCATCGTTTTTAACGGGGCCTTCGTCGACCTGATGCCCACAGTGTATGTCGGCGCCACATATATTCTGCTGCCCCAGTTCGACCCTGTGGAATACATCGAGACCATCCATCGAGAAAAGGTCACCCACGTGATATTGGTGCCCGCGCAAATTATCGCCATGATGGCCGCCCCAAACTTCGACCCGGCCAAACTGGAATCCCTGGAAATGATTCTTACCCTCGGCGCTCCGCTGCACATGGAGCACAAGGAAGCGCTTGCCGACGCGTTGCCAGGGCGATTCTACGAGCTGTACGGCCTGACCGAAGGAGTGATCACCGTGTTGGATAAAACCGACTACCCCAGGAAGAAAAAATCGGTGGGTTGCCCCCTTCCCTTCTTCGAAATCAAAATTCTTGACGAACACGGCGCAGAAAAGGCCACTGGCGACGTGGGTGAAATATGCGGACGGAGCCCGCTGCTGACAACGGGCTATTTCAAACGCCCGGATTTGACCGAAGCGGCCATGGTGAACGGATTGATGCGCTCCGGGGACATGGGATACGTGGATGAGGACGGGTATCTGTACCTGGTGGACCGTAAAAAAGATCTCATTATCTCAGGCGGTGTGAACGTGTATCCGCGGGATATCGAGGAGATTGCCGCCCAGCACCCAAATGTTCGGGAGGCCGCCGTCTTCGGTGTACCCCACGACAAATGGGGGGAGACGCCCCTGGCCGCGGTGGTGTTGATCGAACCCGGCTCGGTGACCGAAGATGAACTCAAGGATTGGATCAATGCCCGTGTGGGAGCCAAGTTTCAGCGGGTATCCGGAGTCTCCATCATGGATGACTTTCCCCGAAATGTGGCCGGCAAAACCCTCAAACGGGAGATGCGCGCTGAGTATTGGAAAGACAAAGATACCCAAATTTGAAGCCTGAAACAGCTTACTTCTCTCACCCGCTGGCGCTCGAGCTCACAGAGATCTCGGAGAAAAGAATGTTAGACTGAAAAATCAGTTTACCTCTCTGTGGTCTCTGTGAACTCTGTGAGACACCCATCATTTTCTCAAAGTCGACAAAATTGATCCAAAGACCGGCACGAATTATCCGTCCAGCCGAAGCCCATATTTCTTGATCTTCTTATACAGCAAGGTCCGGTGGATCCCCAGAAGTCCCGCGGCCCGGGTTTTGTTGTACCCCGTCTCTTTTAGGGCGGTGAGGATGGCGTCCTTCTCCGCTTTTGCTTGAACATCCTTGATGGTTCCCTGCTGCTTCCCGTTCCCGTGACGGCTTTCCCGCTGCAGGTAGAACGGCAGGTCGGGCAATCGGATGATATCACCTTCCAGGGTGGACAGCGTCCGTTCCAGGATGTTCGACAGTTCCCTGACATTTCCCGGCCAAACATGTTGTTTCAGAAAGGTCGCCGCCTCCGGATCGATGCGGATGCCGGCAATGGCCGCCTCCTCCTTGAGTTGATCGAGGAGGTGACGCGCGATGGGAAGGATATCCTGACGTCTCTCCCGCAGCGGGGGAATATTCAGGGGAATGACGTTGAGCCGATAGAACAGGTCCTTGCGAAATCTTCCCTCAGCGATCATGTGATCCAGGTTCTGGTTGGTGGCGGATATCAGGCGGAAATCCGATTGAATGACGCGGGTCCCCCCGACCCTCTCAAACTCCTGATCTTCTACCACCCGTAGAAGCTTGGGCTGCATCTCGAGGGGTAAATCGCCGATTTCGTCCAGGAAAATCGTACCCCGGTGGGCCAGTTCGAACTTTCCCGGTTTACCGGATCCCCGGGCCCCGGTAAACGCGCCTTTTTCATAGCCAAACAACTCCGACTCGAGAAGGTCCTTTGGAATCGCGGCACAGTTGATGCGTATAAAAGGGTACACCTTTCGGGGGCTGGAATGATGGATGGCCTGGGCGAACAGCTCCTTTCCGGTGCCGCTTTCGCCGGTGACGAGCACCGGAAACTGGTTTGCGGCCGCATTGAAGGCCTCTTTTTTCAACTGCCGGGTAGAGCGGCTGGTGCCGATGATGCTTTCGAAGGTGTACCGGGTCGATCGAAGATTGAGAAGCTCCTCCTCATAGTGCTTGACTTTTGATTCAAGCATGGACAGCCGGTCGGCAAGCTTTCGGACATCCCGAACATCCTTGAACATGACCTGGCCGAACACCGCGATGACACGTCCGTCTTTTCGGATCGGAATGCGCTGGACCACCATATCCTGACCCTGCATGCGATGGGTCTGATTGATTTCGGGTTTGCCGGTTTTCGCCACAATGTGCATCCGACTGTTTTCAATGGCCTCGAGGCAATTTTTTCCGATCTGGGCGGCCGGGTCCAGATCCAAAAACTGGCCGTAGGGCTTGTTGAAATGGGTGATGATGCCGTCTGCATCCGTTACCATCGCGCCATTGTAAATGCTGTCGAAAATGAGCTCGTACATCTCGAGCCGTTCCCGAAGAGATGTGACATCGCTTTTCAAATCGTTTGACGCCATGGCAGCCTCCCCGGTCACGGACAATTATTGGTATGACCAAATTACGACAACCTCAGAAGATGACGATAAATTTATTTTATTATTATTTAAATTAGTTATGATTTAATAGGTATGATGATAATTTACTAATTGACATTCTTTAGCGATAAACATACTAAAGGTCATACCAATCTCTTCAGCAGTTTTAACAGATTTGGCATGTATCAAAAAAACACATGTAGATTATTTGATACGCTATCTGTTTCGATCTGTACAGCATAAAATGACATTTCACCATCCCCGGTGGAGCACGAGCAACAACGGAAGCACGCTTTAGGGCGTTCCACGGGTGCTGCCGACAAGTTGCCACGCGGCCTCAAAGACTGGTCCCGGTTTTGCATTAACTTATAGAATTTGAACAACAATTAAATACTAAATTATATTCATTCCTTGGGCAACCGGAGCGGATCGGAGAGCCTACATGCAGATCGGGGAACCTGGAATCAACAAAAAGGACATACTCGTTTTAGATGATCCTCTGTTCAACACCGATAACGTGTGCCTCGTTACAGGCTGCGGAACGGGAATCGGCCGGGCCACGGCGGCCAACCAGCTGATGACCGTCGGCCTGGATATCAATGAAGAGGAAGGGACCAAGACTCAAAACAAGGCCCGGGAGCTTGGGGGACAGATGATCTTCATCCGTGCCGACGTGGCCTCGGATGAGGATCTCGAGCATGCCGTGTCAGAAGCCGCGAAACTTGGCAACATCAGGTTTATAGCCAATATTGCCGGCATACAGCATATCGATTCTATCGAGAGCTTTCCCATGGAAACCTACGATCTGATGCAGCGTATCATGCTCCGTGCACCTTTTTACTTGTCCAAACTGGTTATCCCTTATATTAAAAAAACCAGTGACGGCATTGGCGTCATCGGCCATATCGCATCGATTCACGCCCATATCTGCACCGTCAACAAACCGGTCTACAATATCACCAAATTCGGGCTGCGCGCGCTGGCCCAATCTATATCCGCCGAAGGGGACGGAAAAATCCGATCCTTTACCATCAGCACCGGCTACGTCAAGACACCACTAAGCTTGAATCAGATTCCGGCCCAGGCAAAACAGCGGGGGATTTCCCAGGAGCAGGTCGTCACGGACGTGATGATGGGCAAGTCCCGAGTCAAAGAAATGATGGCCCCGGTGGATGTGGCCAATATTTTCATGTTCGGTTATTCACACCATGCCCGCTACCTCATCGGCGGAGACCTCCTCTTCGATGGCGGCGCGGTATTGACCTAATTAGTAAGGGAGGTGATAGGCGTTTACGACAGTCACATAGATTAACCTAACAACCGTTCCTCAAATTAAAGGAGACCCATGATGAAGAAAAAGATGATACCCCGGTTGGCAGTATTGGCCCTGGCGCTGATCTTCCTGATGTCCATGGCGTCGACAGCGGCAGCGGAAAAGAAAATCATGCTCAAGGTACCGGTGTGTTTTGCGACGGTTCTGCCGGGGCTCGGCACCACCATCACCTATGTGGCCGATCGCATCGAAACCATGAGTGGCGGAACCCTCCGCATGAAAGTATACGAACCTGGAAAACTTGTCGCTCCATTCGAGATCCTGGGCGCAGTGTCCTCAGGGAAAATCAACGCCGGCTACTCCACCGCCGGTTACTGGGCCGGCAAAATTCCGGCGTCCCCGTTTTTCACCGCCGTCCCCTTCGGTCCGGAAGCCGGTGAGTACCTGGCCTGGCTGTGGCACGGCAACGGGATGAAGCTCTACCAGGAGATGTACGACTCCCACGGGTACAATGTGAAGGTCCTGGTTCTGGGCATCATCGCCCCGGAGACATCGGGCTGGTTCAAAGAGCCGGTCAAATCAGCGAACGATCTCAACGGGCTTCGCATCCGCTTCTTCGGCCTGGGCGGTCAGGTCATGGAAAAAATGGGCGCTTCGGTCAGCCTCATCCCCGGTGGTGAAATCTTCCCGGCACTGGAGAAAAAGGCGATCGATGCCACCGAGTTTTCCATGCCCGCCATCGACGAGCGGCTCGGCTTCTACAAAATCTCCAAGTACAACTACTATCCCGGCTGGCATCAGCAGGCCACCGTTTTCGAGCTCCTCATCAACAAGGACGTATGGAACAGCATGAGCGACCGGCAGAAGGTGGTCATCGAGGAGCTGTGCAAGGCGGCCACGGTAGACGCCTTTGCCATGACCGAAGCCATTCAACCGCCCGTCATGAAGAAAAACGTTGAGGAGCGCGGTGTCACGAACATGTACTGGAGCGACGACATGCTGGCCAAATACAAGGCCGCCTGGGAAGAAGTGGCTGCCGAGCAATCGGCCAAAGACCCCTATTTCAAAAAGGTATGGGACGATCTGAGCGCGTTCCGGGAAGATTACAAACTGTGGCAAACCTATGGTTTTCTGCCGCGGCCCGAACCGCCCAACATGTAAACCGAAACCCTCCGGTGACCGGCCGTAATGCCCGGCCGGCACCGGATGAATCGCTTTGCCGAACCGCCGGAGGGCCTGCAACTTCGATAGCGTTTTGACGGCACTCGCGGCACCGGGGAAGCGAAACAACTCGGCCGGTCTGTAAAACCCGTCAACCAGGGGAGAAAGAAATGACCGCAGAAGCAAATGTGGAACAGGTCCCGAACAAATTCTGCGACGTTCTGGACAAGATCATTCTTAGCATCGGGCACGTGGTGATGTGGACCAACGTGATTCTGATTGCTGTCATCATTCTTCAGGTCGTCCTCCGATACGGCTTTGGCCGAGGTCTGGTCGTTTTGGAAGAGCTCCAGTGGCACCTGTATGCCGTCGGCATTATGATCGGGGCCTCCTACGCCCAGGTTCTGGATTCCCACATCCGGGTCGATATCATCCATGCCAGGCTGTCGGATAAGTGGAAGATGCGCTGGGATCTCTTTGGAATCATTTTCCTGCTGCTCCCGTTTATTATCATTATCTTCCACCAGAGCCTGGATTTCGTCTACGAATCCTGGCGTGTCAGTGAGCGATCCGACGCTCCCATGGGCCTACCCGCCCGGTGGCTGATCAAGTCGGTCATTCCAATCAGCTTTGGGATGCTGTTTGTGGCCACCATCTCACGTTTGGTGAGGATCATCGCATCGTTGAGGAGGGCATAACATGGAATTCAATGAATACCTCGTCATAGCAATGTTCCTCACCTTCATCGGGTTTCTCTTTACCGGGTTTCCGATCGCGTGGGTGCTGGGCGGCGTCGCTTGCATCTTTACTCTGGTGGGGTACCTGTCGGACCTCTGGTTCGGTACATGGACCGGTCTGGATTATTTAACCCTTGGGATGTCGGTCAACCGCATTTTCAAATTCATGGACAACTGGGTCCTGGTGGCGCTGCCCATGTTTATCTTCATGGGCCTGATGCTGGATCGGTCCGGCATTGCAGAGGGGCTCATGAGATCCATGCAGAGCCTGTTCGGAAAAGTACGCGGCGGCCTGGCCGTGACCGTGACGACCATCGGCATCATCCTGGCGGCGTCCACCGGTATCATCGGTGCATCGGTCGTGCTACTGGGCCTGCTGTCTCTGCCGGCCATGTTAAAGCAAGGCTACTCCAAAACCCTGGCCCTGGGAACGATTGCCGGGTCCGGGACGCTCGGCATTCTGATTCCCCCCAGCATCATGCTGGTCATCATGGCCGACCAGCTGGGCCTGTCGGTGGGCGATCTGTTCATGGGCGCCGTGCTGCCCGGCGTCATCCTGGGCCTTCTCTACATCTCCTATATTCTGATCTATTCCATGATTCGGCCGGAAGTCGCGCCGCTGGATCCGGACCGGAAACCCATTGAGCTGCGGATGCTGTGGGATGTATTCAAGCACATTCTCCCGCCGGCGGCCCTGATCGTCGCCGTTCTGGGGTCCATCTTCGCCGGAATCACGACGCCCACCGAAGCCAGCGGTGTGGGCGCTTTAGGTGCCACTATTTTAGCGGCGGTAAACAAAAGACTGAACTGGAAGGTTGTGGTCGAAGTCACCAAGGCGTGTTTCAACACCACGGCCTACATCTTTGCGATATTTTTGGGCGCCACCTGTTTTGCGCTGGTGCTCCGGAGTCTGGGCGGCGATGAATTCATCGAACGCATCCTGACCGGTATCCCCCTGGGTCCTTACGGGATCATGGTGGTCATTCTAATAGCAATCTTTATGCTCGGGTTTTTCCTGGACTGGATCGAGATCACCCTGATCGTTTTGCCGCTGATCGCGCCGGTGGTGTCCAACCTGGGATTTCAGATTGAAGGTTATGGGGTGGTCGAGAACCCGGAGTTGGTCTGGTTTGTCGTCCTGATCGCGGTCAGTCTTCAAACGTCGTTTCTTACCCCGCCGGTGGGGTTCGCCCTCTTTTACCTGAAAGGGATCTGCCCACCTGAAATTGAACTGGTCGACATCTACAAAGGGGTCATCCCCTTTATCATCCTCCAGTTGATCGGGTTGATCATCGTCATCCTGTGGCCCCAACTGGTGATCTGGCTGCCATCGGTGGCGTACCGATAGCGTTCTTTTGCGTTTTGGAATGTTTCCCGAACACCGCTTCTTTGGGAGAGGAGGAGGCCAACCATGAAAAGATATCTTCTCTTCGCTATCTTTCTATCCCCACTTTTATGCGCTCTGGTTATCAGCCCAATGGCCCGTGCGGATTCCGAAGAGTATCGCCTCGGCATTGCGCTTGGGCTATCCGGGACGGGAGCGCCCTACGGAAAAGAGGCGATCGAGGGCGCCGAGTTTGCGGTCAATGAAATCAATGCCGCCGGGGGACTTCTTGGCAAATATTCCATCCGTCTCCATATACGGGACACCCAGACACACCCTGAGGTTGCCAAAAAAGTCGTCCGCTCCCTGATCGCCAATTCCGAAGTCCGTAGTGTGATCGGCACCTACTCGAGTTCGTGCGCTCTAGCCATCAAACCGATCTGCAAGGAAAACCGTGTCCTGCATATCGCCCCCATCAGCAATTCCGAGAATATCACGAAGAAAGATCCCAGCCCCTACACCTTTTCGGTGGTGCCGAATACGTACATGATGTCCAAGGCCGTGGTCATGGGGGTTGCCGACCTGGCAAAAAAGAAGGGGTGGACGCAATACGCGACCATTGCATCCGACTACGCATGGGGCCGGTCAAGCCAGGAAATCCAGGTCGACCTGATGCGGGAAGCCGCTCCCCAGCTCACCCTTGTGGGCGCTTACTGGCCGCGCCTGGGTCAGACCCGGTTTAACTCGTTTATCGTGGACATCATGGCCCGAAAAGCCGATTTCGTTCTGAGTTCCATTGCCGGATCAGACAATATGTATTGGCTGAGAGACGGGAGAGATTATCGACTCTTCAAACAGGTAGAATCGCCGGGCGGGCTGGTCAGTGTCACCGAACTAATCAAGCAGGCCCGGGGTATCCGCCGAGGCATTTACGGGCGCTGCCGCGCACCTTTCTTCGCTCACATGGACAATGCATCCATGAAAACTTTTGTAAAAAAATACCGGGCGAAGTTCGATCGCTATCCCAGCGACTGGGCCGTCCTGCTATATGATGCGGTCCACGTCCTTCGGCAGGGGGTCGAAAAAGCCGGAGAGATCGATACGGAAGCGGTTCGAAACGCGTTAAGAGGAGCGGCGGTAGAAACCACCCGGGGCGAGTTTTACTTCCGGAAGATCGACAACCAGCTGAGCTGCTCGGCGTATTTCGGTCGGGTGGCGGATGATCCGAACTATCCGATCCCCATCTACCACGACCTGATGGAATTCAAAGGCCCGGATATCTGGCGGCCCGAAGAGCAGATTAAGGCGGCTAGAAGCGGGCAATAAAGGGTTTGCCGGTTGGCCCGTGGGCCCGTCTGCCCGTTGGCCCGTTAGCCCGCTTGTCATGAGCGGAGTCGAAGGGTCTGCCCGTTTGCCCGTCTACCCGTTTGCCCGTGGCCAGTGTGCCCGTGCGCCGGTTGGCCCGCTTGCCCGAGGCCTTTGGATTATCTTGACAATTCTTGATTTGTCGGGTTACTAGGTCATAGATCAACCTGAACCTGAACCGGATCTGCACCCTTTTCGTAGAGTTCTCGCTCAACTGACTCCCCCCATCCTCTCTATTCCGAAAATATATTGCGTTTAGTTTTGGAGGTCTCTCATGGCTGATGAAAACTATAAACGCAAGCTTACCGCCATCCTTAGCGCGGACGTAGTTGGTTACAGCCTTCTCATGGCCGACAATGAGCTGGCCACCATTGCCATCCTAAAATCCTACAAAGAGACCATGACCTCAGTGATTCAGGAGCACAATGGGCGGGTGGTGGACGCTCCGGGTGACAATCTGCTGGCTGAGTTTGCCAGTGCACTGGACGCGGTAAATTCTGCCGTAGAGATTCAGAAAACGATCAGCGCTAAAAATTCCGAACAACCCGACCATCCGCAGATGCAATTTCGCATCGGCATCAACATCGGTGATGTGATCCACGAGGACGATTGCATTTACGGCGACGGGGTGAATGTGGCGGCCAGAATTGAAAGCCTGGCCGATCCGGGCGGTGTCTGTATATCCCGAAGTGTGTTTGATCATGTCAAGAAAATGCAGGATTTTGGGTTTGAGTATTTAGGAGACCAGGCGGTTAAAAACATCACCGAACCGGTGAGGATATATAAGGTATTGACGGCGAAAGAACATTCAGGAAAAGTGATCGGCGAAAAACGGTTTGTCGGTCGGATGTCCCGGAGAGTTGCCTTAGCCGCTATACTGGCATTGGGTATCATCGCGGGCGGATTATTTTCCTATTACATCTACCTTTACCAATCCGGCCGAATAGAGCCTGCCTCTGTCGAAGAAATGGCTGACTCATTGCCGGACAAGCCATCTATCGCGGTCCTTCCATTTGATAACCTGAGCGGGGAGCCTGAACAGGAATATTTATCAGATGGCATAGCGGAAGACATTATTACTGCTATTTCCAAATCTCCAAAGATGTTCGTAATTGATAGTAATTCCTCCTTCACTTACAAAGGCAAGCCGGTGAAGGTAAAAGAGGTCGGCCGAGATTTGGGTGTACGTTACGTACTTGAAGGTAGCGTTAGAAAATTTGATAATAAAGTTCGTATTACCGCACAATTGATTGATGCACAAACAGGGCACCCCCTTTGGGCAGAGAAATACGATAGGCAACTTGATGATATATTGGCTCTCCAGGATGAAATAACAAAAAATATCATGACAGCATTGCAAGTTAAACTGACGGAGGGGGAGCAAGCTGATGTATACGCAAAAGGTACAGACAATCTCGGAGTATACTTAAAAGTCATAGAGGCAAGAGAGTTAATCAGACAGCAGAACCCGGAAAACAATCTTGGGGCGCGTCAAATACTGGAAGAAGCCATCGAGCTTGATCCAGGTTATGCACTAGCATACGCGTACTTGGGCCAAACACACGTTATGGATGTTACGTTGGGTTCAACTAAATCAAGGACGGACTCTTTAAACAGAGCTGCAGAGCTGGCAAAAAAAGCTATTTCTATTGATAGCTCCTTAGGTTATGCCCATGCTTTATTGGGTCACATCTATGTCTTCAAAAGACAGTATGAAAAAGCTATGCTTGAATTGGAGAAAAGCATAGAACTTAATCCTAGTGATGCAACTTCACATGGACTCTTGGGGAGAGTGCTTGGATATGCTGATAGGACTGAAGAAGCTATCATAACAACAAAGAAAGCAATACGGCTCAATCCCTACCCTCCAGCATGGTATTTCTATAATTTGGCGACCTTTTATCGTAATATCAAGATTTATGAAGAGGCCCTTATATGGGCAGAGAAAGCAGTCAGGCAAGAACCGTATAATATTGTTGCCCGTTGGGTGTTGTGCAGTGTTTACTCCTTATTGGACCGCATGGAGGAGGCTCGGGTTGAGGCTAACGAAGTATTGCAGCTAAAACCTAAATTTTCATTAAAAAGACTGGAAAAATTTGTTCCCTATAAAAATCCTGAAGTTAAGAAACGTTTTATCGACTCATTGCGCAAAGCGGGGCTGCCGGATTAGCTAAACCCTCTTCTCTCAGAGAAGGATCACAATATCTTGGTCGTGCTGGAAAGATGTTTGAAGCGCGGATAAAGGCTATGATCAACCACTTATACGGAGAAGTCGAGAGAAATGGATCGCCATAAATTATGTTTAAATTTCAGACTTGAGTGGATAAGTACTTTTATTAACAAGATGAGATACAGATATACATTTTTCTTTTTAGCGGTTGTGCTCATCATCGCTACAGGATGCTATTCTGACTTTTTTGACTATCCTGATACTCTAACAATGTTAGCGAAGATAGATAAATGTGAATTTGATTATAATAAAGTTTTAGAGGAAGATCCTGAAAATTTCTTTGCTGTTCTATGCAGAGGGAAAGCCTTTTACAAAGAAGGCAACTATTCTCAGGCTGTCTCAGATTTCACGAAGGCCATAGAGATAGATAAAAGGTCTTTTCACGCTTATTTTTATCGGGGTACTTCTTATGGTATAAAAGGCTTATATGATTTAGCCATTTCTGATTTCACTAAAGCTATAGAGATATATCCGACATCGGTAAGGACCTACAGCAATCGTGGGCGTGCCTATGCTTGCAATGGCCAGTATGACATGGCCATTTTTGAACTTACTAAGTGCATAGAGCTCAGCCCGAAAAATGCTATCCATTATAGCAACCTTGCATGGATATTAGCCACTTGCCCGGATGCAAAATATCGAGATGGCCGAGAAGCAGTAGATCTCGCTAAGAAGGCTCTATCGATCACATCAGATTCTTGTGGACTAGATAGCTTAGCTGCTGCATATGCCGAAATTGGTAAATATCAAGAAGCTGTAAAGATCCAAGAACAATGTATTTACCAGTTGGAGTCAGAAGGTGAGAAAGGGAGATTGGATGAGCTCAATAAACGTTTAAAGCAGTATAAAAACAATAAACCTTGGAGAGAATATCAATGTTTACAATTCTAGCACCTTTATGGGTCAATTCCAGAGGTGGTTAGATGAGTATGTGCACTATAAAAATGGGGCCAGAAGAAAACATAGGGGTCACATCTTATTAAGATCATGAAATACTGACATGGCATAAAACAGAAAGTACAAGGAATACTCAGCCATGAAATCATCACATATAAAGACGTCGATGGCGGTTCCCATCTTTGCCGTGTTTATTTTTTGAAAAATGGGGTCAAGTCTTGCATTATCACATTTCCAATCAACTATCCTATAAGCAAAACCGTGCCTGTCAGAAACGAAGTGGAATTGTAGGTGAGGATTTCGTTTATTGCCAGGCCGTGTGCCGGCTGCTCCTGAGTTTATCTCCCACATAAAAACCAAACGGAGGTGGGGACATGAAAACAAATAAATTATGTACGAAGATCGTTGGGTTCTCTTTAAAGTGCGGCCTTTTCGCAATATTTTTGAACGGGATATTTTCTTGTGCTTCACCACAAAAATTCGCTCTGCCCCCTCCTGAGCTGGTCACGACAGGAATAGAATTGAAAAAGGATGAGGTGCTCGTTGACAAGGGTAAAGCTCAGACGCAACAAAAAATCCCCGATATCATCGTGACAGACATGTGGTTTGTCTTCGGAGAGTTTAGCGATGATGCAGAATTCCCATATCAGTCGTTGGACTTGCGTGTCTCAGTCAAAAACATCGGGACAGAAAAGGCGAAGTTTCGCCTTCTTCTTTTTAAAACAGACCCCACAAAGGGGGTGGGAGTCGGTATGCCGACCGGAATTGTATTCGAGCAGCAGTCTCCAGGCGTGGAGGATTCGCTGGATGTCGGTGAAGAGAAGGTATACGAGTGGAAAAGCGTTGGAAACTACGGGGATTGGCCTGGCTATTTTTTGGCCGTGGCCGACATACCAACCACTACGTGGCGCTTGGGACAAGTAAAAGAAGGACCACTTCCCATGGCTGAGAAGAACAACACGATGGCCATTCCGTTTCCGACAAAGTGGTAAGCACGCGATGTAACAAGTTCCCCGTTTGAATCCGGTTGTGCTGTTATCCCAATACGGAAAGCCCTAGATACGGATAAATCGAGATAATCCTGGTCATCGTTGTGCGGTTCCCGACCGGCCCCGATTCTCATTTACATCGGCTTCCATCCTGGCGCATTGCGAAAATTGCGTCAAGTCACGGATAACCGCCCGCAGTGTGCAACAATCAGGATGGGCAGCATAAGTGCGTTTAATGGCAAGTTGTTCTCGCCCTCCAGCCCCCCATACCGAGTCGATCCTTGGTAGTTATCTAATTGCTTTTCAAATATATTGTCAGCGGCGTGAGACCTTTAATGTTGAATTTCGATGTAATGTGTTCGACTGGCGGATTCTCTCTTGACTTGGCAAAACAGAATGCTTAGGACCGCATTGTGGTACGTACCAATTCTTGCTTTGATATTGACTCGATTGTCACCACTTCCTGACCCTCACCTTCGCCACGATAAATAGCCATCTGAGTTCCGTTTTACGGCCTTTTAACCTTTCATGACTAAGCACTGCATCTGTTGTATCGTTGACGGGTCAGTAGCTTATCTACGGCTTTAGACCGGCTTCACCGCTGCTCAAGCGGAGCGTTGGGCTGAGTACTTGGAGGAAAACGATGGAAATATACAAGCCGATTCTTCCGCCTGCCATCCGAACTCCCATTTGGCGGTATGCTGCGCTCGTAGTCCTCATCGTAGGTTCACTTCTCTGGATCTTGAGTCTCGATCCGATTGCCCAGAATACGGCCTACCATTCATTCGCTGACACGCGCGAATTGTTCGGCATTCCGAACTTCTTCGACGTTATCACGAATTTACCTTTCCTTATCGTGGGGCTCGTGGGCGTATGGTTTTGTTTGCGAGCACAGGTAGGGGCTATACGCAGGGCGTGGATTGTTCTGTTTTTCGGTGTTGGACTTGTCAGTGTGGGGTCAGCGTATTACCACTGGAATCCCAATAACGGAACGCTCGTCTGGGACCGGCTGCCGATGACGATAGGGTTCATGGGGCTGTTTGTGGCTTTGCTGGGTGAGTACCTGGGAAATCGAATTGCCGTTCTCTTACTCTTTCCTGCAGTGGCCCTTGGCCTTGCAACCGTGGTCTACTGGCATTTCACCGACGATCTGCGGCCGTATTTATGGGTTCAGCTTGCTCCGCTGCTTACCATTCCCGCGGTGATGATCCTGTTTCGAAGTGGCTATTCGCATCAATGGCTTTTGATAGTGGCGCTTGGTTGGTATGTCCTGGCAAAGGTAACGGAGGCTTACGATGTGGCGATATTTCTGAACACTCAAGAACTCCTCAGTGGACACTCAATCAAACATTTGCTAGCTGCTGCCGGTAGCTACAGCATTCTCGTAATGCTTCAAAGACGAAAGCACTTGGAATAAGTGCCTTTACAACTCGACACGAACCGCCGGAAACGCCTTGAGTTTCAGGTGCCCTCCACGATGCGCGCTCCAGCGACTAGTCAGGAGCATCATTAGTGCTTTTAACGGCTATCTTTGCGCACCATCGAAAATCTAAGAAGAGGCGTGGACAATCTGAAAAAGTCTTCAAAATTAGGGGCAAGCACCAATAGCTTCAGATTTTCGAATCTATTATGCACTCGTTGCGTTATAGTATTTTCTCAATAAAAATTGAAGTCAACTATTGAACAACACCGGTTCTGAAGGCAGTTAGATAGTGTTCGTCCAGAAATAGGCAAATTGGTCATTTATGGATAGGCACTACCTAAGCAGAATTTCTGCTTGCGTTAATATTGCCGTACAAAGACCGCTCGACTAGCTTTTCATAAAACGGTTGGTGCTTGGATTTGCGCTCAATTTTCTGTAACGCATATTGCTGGATGACCAACAAGGGTAAAACGATGCGTTCCCGGATCTCAATCGATTTTTTAGATACCGGCTCCTCTTCCATCAACACCCGGTATCCGGAAATCATCAGGACCATCTCTTTGGACAGCCGGTATTCGTCCAACAGCATGTTCCAGAAGTCGTGGTAGGCGTCATCCTCGGCAATATAGGCGGTCAATTCAAAATAACACTTGGACAAAGCCATCATGCTGTTAAGGATCAATGCCTTGAAAAAGGGCACGCCATGAAACAATTGTTTCAATTGATCTGTCTTTCCCTCGGCAACCAGGGCTTGGAGGGCCGTTCCAACACCGTAGTACCCCGGCACATTCTGCTTCAGTTGGCTCCAGGAGCCCACGAAAGGGATCGCCCTCAGATCTTCGAGGTCCAGTTGTTCCTTGTCACCCCTCTTGTCGGGCCGGCTGCCGATATTGGTTTTGCCATAATATTTGAGCGTGCTCTTGTTTTCCAGGTAGGGAATAAACATGTCATGGTTTTTAAGGGCCGTGTACTTTTCAAAGCTCAATTGCGCCAGCTTCTCGATAAGCTGCCTGTGTTGCGCGGAAATCTCATTTTCTGTCTCAAACAAACGCGTGGACAACCCGGCGGCAAGCAGCTGTTCGCAATTGTGTTTGAAATGCGCTTTGGTGCCATACATGCTGGTAATGGTCTGGCCTTGAATGGTGAGTTGAATGGCATGATTGGCAATGTTCTTGCCATGCGAGGCATAGAAGCGATGGGTCTTGCCGCCTCCCCGCGCAGGTGGGCCGCCCCTGCCGTCAAAGAATATGGCCTGGATACCGTGTTCATCACAAACGGCCGAAAGCGTCTCCTTGGTTGTATAGATAGACCAATTGGCCTGCAGGTACCCGCCGTCCTTGGTTCCGTCAGAAAATCCCAGCATGATGATCTGTCTATTACGGCGTTGAACGATATGAGTCCTGTATTGGGGTATATCAAAGAGTTCCTGCATGATGGACCCAGCGTTCTTCATGCCTTCCATCGACTCGAACAGCGGGATGATGTCTACCGGCAGCTCACCTTTTTTCCACCCGCACCACCGCAACAGGCTGAACACAAACAGAACCGAAAAGATATCCTCGGCATGACTGATGACGTACCGGTTGCACCCCTCGGTCCCGTTTTTACGCTGGATATGCGCCATCTGAGCAATGGTTTCGATGGTGTCTTTGATGATCGCATCGTCGAACTGATCGGGCTGCACAACGATTTCCCGGTTTAGAAGAATCGTCAGCAATTCGGCTTTTCCCAGCTCATCCAGGCGGTTGGCGATCAACTTCTCTTGTTTCAGGATGGCTTCGACGGTTTGCCGGTGGACGCCATGGTTTTGCCGGATATCGAGGGTGGCGAAATGCGTTCTGAAGATGTTGACTTTATCGATGAGGGTGTCCAGTTCGTCGAGATACAGGCTGTTGTAGTTCTCTATAAGGGCGGCCCTGATATCGACAAGCGGATCCATTATCTCTTCATATGGCATCGTTTTGGTCGGGTCGAACATGGCCACGTATAGTCTTGCCCTCAAATTCTCGAGGACATCTTCCACCTTTTTGAAGGTCAGTTTACGCGCCAGTTGCTTAACATCGTTATAATAACACTTCATCAGGTTCATGCGTAGTTCATCGGCGACATCATTGGTGATCGCTGCGGTGACGAAGGGATTGCCATCCCGGTCGCCACCGGGCCAGAATCCAAGCTGAATGATAGCGGGGCAATCGAAACAGCTGTCACGGACGATCTTTTTGACAGTCGCATACAACTCCCCCACGGCGTCATAATACACGTGGCGAAGAAAGTAGATAATATTTCTGGCTTCGTCAAAGGGGGTCGGTTTCCTGGCATTGATCAGCGAGGTCAGTCCCAGTTGCTGTAGTTTCAGGTCAATCTGATTGATCTCGTTTCGGGTGATCATCGATTTCAGATTGCCGATGATATCCAGGACCGATGGAGAGTAGAACTGGGTTGGACGCGCGGTGAATACGAGGCGCGCACTGAAACAGAAGAGGTCGTTGGACAGGCTGCAGGTTTTTTGATTGCCGGCCAGCAAGGTGACGGTGTCCTTCAGCGACAAATGATCGTCGAGCTGCACCAGCTGCTCGAAGGCGGCATCCTCCACACTGTCGTAAAGCACGACCTGCCGTTCAACATACCGGATGACATGGAACATAAATTTAATCTTCTCTTCTTCCGTTGTAATGTCGGTGTGAACGCTGAAAAAGGAGTCAAGGATCCCGAGCGGGTCGCGCCCCGAGTCAAGCCCCTGTTTGCACACATGCTGCAATAGAGGAATAAGCATTCCAACGTTGCTGACCGGTCGAAAAGGCAGGTTCAAGAATAAGCTGTTGTAAACATCAAATTTTTTCTTTACTTCATTTTCAAATGCGCTTAGCTGTGCGTGATCATTCATTGGTTTGAATTCCTGGATTAAACTTGGCAATCAATTAAGGGCTGATTACTGCATGTTAATCCCTCGCCATCCCTGAAACACCTCAGGTTGCTTCTGAACACACAAAAAAGACCATGAAATTTTATCGGGAAAATAAATATCGGCCGATGTGTTTTTTTATGGTATCGGGCAATTCGAAAATTGTTTTCAACAGGCTGCGGTTCACCCTTTTTCCGGTGACGCCCAGCTTGAAGTCCGATTGAAACTGCCTGCCACATGAAGGACATTTGATCAACATACCACCGATGTCCTCGGGAAACCGCAACTGCTGCCCGCACTCGGGGCACTTATTCAATTTATATTCAGTCATGGTTGGGTTGGACCTTTTTTATATTTTAAGAGGTGTTTTCCTGTCCGCAAGTCGTCTTCCTCCTCGAGTGGCCTTCATCCAAGTTTCTCGGACAGGGCGGCGACAAATGGTAGGCCAGCCAGCGTGCGTCGGTAATGGGATGAGGCCATCGCTACTGCTAAGAAGGCACTCGATAGGAAGCCCGATCATTTTCCAGCTCTTCTGGTTATGGCGTCGGTTTATGGTATGTCCGGAGAGTTGGAGGAAGGTCGGGCAGTCGCCACCAAGATTATGAAAACCAACCCCGGATATTGTGCGGAACATCTGAAATAGTGCGGCAAAGTCATAATCAACCGCATAACCATTTTTTCTGGCAAGTTAAGCGCGGCTGTAACAATCGGCCCCTTGTTTTTATTGTAGTGCGCTTTTTAATATTGACAGGGGACCCAGAAGGAGCTCAATAAACGGGAATTAATTCCGAATATTCAATAACCGATAATTTATTCCCGCTACTCACATTTAGGCAGAATTAGATTAAAATGGAAAATTTAATATCATTGACTTTTTGTGCGAATGTAATTACAATGTGTATACTTTATGCTTGGAGGTAAAAATATGAGGGCACGTGTCGTAAAAATTGGGAATTCCAGAGGAATACGTCTTCCCAAACCCCTTCTTGACCAAACGGGGATTATAGAAGATGTCGATCTCGAAGTTGAAAACAATCGAATTATCATTCGCCCCGTCTCAAGTCCGCGGAACGGCTGGGAAAATGCATTTAGATCGATGGCTGAAAAGGGCGACAACGGAATGGTAATCGGGGATGAAAACATATCACATTCCTGGGACGAGGAAGAGTGGCAATGGTAGCGAACAGGTTCGATGTATATTTGATTAACCTCGATCCTACTGTTGGCTCTGAAATACAAAAAACCCGCCCTTGCTTAATTATTTCGCCTGACGAAATGAATCAACATATCCGCACAGTTATTGTAGCTCCCCTGACCTCAACCACAAAAGACTATCCCACCCGAATTAACTGCAAATTTGAAAGAAAAAAAGGGCAAATTGTCCTAGACCAGATCCGAACGATAGATAAGGCACGACTTATCAAAAAACTAGGTGCAATCGACGCCAAAACCCAGCTAAAAGTTATTTCAGTCCTTCAACAGTTGTTCGCTTTTTAAGACTGCCTAACAAATCTGGATATGACGCGCAAAACCCGCGCGCGTCTCATCTCTGGCGTTAGTGCGGATACCGGCGATATGAGTGAATCACGGTATTGTAAAAATATGGCGCGGAACATTTATAGCAGTTGCCATAAATATGTTCCGTTTGAAGGTAGGGTTCGGGGTCTGGAATGTGGTTTCTGAACGGAATTCTGACAATCGCTATAAGATGTTCCGAGCCACATTTCTTGGTTATAAGCACGAATCGAGAGTTGCAGATTCGTCGTCGCGTTTAACGGGAAAGAAGTACAGCGTCTCTATGATAAGCCTTAAGTACTTCTAAGACGGTTCAAATCCCAGCCTTACTTTCGCTATCCCGTCCACTTCACTCTTGAGGATCGTTGCGGTCAGAGGCATACCGATGGACAGGCTCTCCGGATCGCTCGCATCGATGCCCACAATGCGCGCCACCACATGACAGCCTTCCTCCAGCCCCACCACACCAGAACAGTAGGGATTGTTGCGGCCGTATCCCTCGGCAGCCATGGCCGGCGGTACGACGGCAATATTGGTATAGGCCATCAATTCCCCTTTTCCGGTGAGGGGCACCCATTCCAAATCAATTCCGCCGCAGTCGGCGCAGATCGGCCGGGGCGGTACAACCACCATGCCGCAGGCGTTGCATTTTCCCCCCATCAGTTTGTCTTCTCCGAGATAATGCTCGAACGACTGGATATTGAACGGCAGCGGTGCCATCGCCCTATCTCCTTTCCAAAATGGTGAATGTGCAGGTGCCCCCGGTGCCCCCTAGGTTGTGGGTGGCGCCGATGCGAAGATTCGGATTCGGAATTTGCCGCTCTCCGGCAATGCCCCGGAGCTGGGACCAGATTTCAACCATCTGGGAAACCCCGGTGGCACCCACCGGGTGGCCCTTGCACTTCAACCCGCCGGAGGTGTTGATCGGTTTGGGGCCGTCGAGCCGGGTGGCGCCGTCGGCAATAGCCTTGTATCCTTCTCCCGGCTTGAAGAATCCCAGGTCCTCGACATGGATGAGCTCTGCAACGGAAAAGCAATCGTGGACTTCGGCGAACTGGACATCTTCCGGCGTCATACCGGCCATGCCGTATGCCTCCTCGGCCGCATATCGGGTGGCCTCGAAATAGGTCAGGTCCGGTTTGGACGACATGCCCCTGCCGCTCCCCTGGCCGATGCCGGCGACATACAAGGGATCGTCGGTGAACTGTTTTGCAAGGTCTTCGGCTACAAGCAGGACGCAGCTTGCGCCGTCACTGATGGGGCAGCAATCGAAAAGATGCATTGGCCACGCCACCATGGGATTGGCCTTGGGATCCCACAGAAATGCCTTCTCATCGTCCCACTCGGGCACCGGCCGTCCAAGTTGTTCGGCCTTCTCAATTTTGGCATTCATAAGGTCACGGATCGAAACCTTGAATTGGGCCTTGGGATTCAGGGGCGCGTTGTTGTGGCTTTTGATGGTGATGTCCATCAGCGCATCCCGGGTCGCCCCGTATCGATCAAAGTAGGCCGAAGCCGCAGCGCCGAAAACTCCGGGGAACGTAAACCCGGCCAGACCTTCGTCAGGGAAGGTCGCCAGGGCCAGCCCCTCGGCAACTTCTTCGGTAGCACACCGGGACATCTGTTCTGCCCCACCCACCAGCACGATATCGTAAAACCCGGAAGCAATGGCAAATACGCCTTCCCGGAAGGCCAGCGCGCTCGAGGCGCAGGCACCTTCAGTCCGGGTGGCCGGCTTGGGTACCAGGCCTAGCAATTCAGACATGATGGGCCCCCAGTGGGCCTGGTGAACAAAGAAGTCGTTGGAGAAATTGCCGAGGTACATGGCGTCGATATCATTGATGTCCAATCCCTTGTCGATGGACGCCATCATCTCCTGGAAGGCTTCTGAAAAAAAGTCACGGCAGTCCCGGTCCCGATACATGCCGAAACGGGACATGCCGGCACCCACGATGGCGACGTTTCTGTTGAGTTTTCGTGTTTTCTTCATTTGAGTTCTCCCAATCGGTAAAAAATGTTGGTCTATTGAGTAACGTAAGGCCCCCGGCATCTGGGTCAAATGTGTAAAATTAGGAGGAGGCGGGTTGTTTTGTTGGAAACAGTCGCGCCCACAGTACCTCGACAAGTACGCTGGCGCAGATGACCGCAATAGCCAGCACTTGCCAGGCTGTCAACTTCTGGGAAAGGAACAGAACGGCCAGAAACGCGGCAATCACCGGCTTGAGAAAGAAGAGATAGCTGCCACGGGTGATATCCGGTACGGCGGCCAATCCCCCGATCCATAAAAACTGGGTGATGGTGGTGTTCCAGACGGCAATGGTCAGCAAAGAGGCCACCTGGGATGACGGCCGGTCAAAGAGGGTGAATGGATTGACCCATATATTCCAGAACAGACCCACCACCAGCCAGAGCCCCACGGCACCGATAGACATGGTGATGGCGGTGATGCGAAGGGCCCCGTATTCCACAATGATTGGCCGCACCAGAACCGTGTAGGCCGCCACTACCCCGGCACATCCCATCACCATAAAGATGCCGATCAGGTTTTCGCCGACACCCGCCAGTTTGGCCAGGTAGCCGTCGGTGATGAGCAGGGCGACGCCGATCATGGCACAGAGACCGCTGATGATCTTTGCACCGGTGAATGGTTGTTTGTTGATGACCAGGTTTGCCAGGCCGACAAAAATCGGAATGGTGGTCACCACAGTGGCCACCTGTGGCACTGTAGCAAAATCCAGAGACCAGTGGAACAGCAAATACCCCACCGTGATGCCGAGAATGGACAGCCAGACAAGGCGCATCCCATGGGTCCGGAAGGGTACTGTCAGATCCCGACTGGCGGGAAACAGCAGCGATAAGAGAACCAGCCCCAATCCGCCCAGCACAAACCGCCATACCGAAAGCTCAGGCCCGGACACACCGGAGAGAACTGCCACGAATTCTGTGGATGCGTGGCCGCAAACACCAAGAAATACCGCCAGATACGCCAGGGATGCATACGTGTGCCACAGTCCCATCAGTCGACCTCCTTTGCAAAACCCAGAAGAGCCTCGGCCAGGGCCTCGGGTTGCTCCGCAGGTATCATGTGCCCCGCATCGGGAAAGTTAAGCCGCCGAGCATCCGGCAGACGCTGGGTGAGTTCATAGACCACAGCCGGGTCCAGGAAAACATGATCTTGCAAACCGGTGATAACCATCACCGGCAGATCCAGTTTCTCGTACGGCAGGTCCCAGTCGGCAGTCCTGCCGGCTTCGGCCAGAAGTTTATACACACCGCTGTTCGGATCCAGGGGCGAATATGGGCTGTCTGTTTTAAGAAAGTTCTTCCGATTCTCCGCCAGCCAGCCTTCGTTCATCAGCAAGGGCAAATAGAGATCCCGGAAGAGTTCCAGCCCACCCACGTCAACGGCCTGCACCAGGGCATCGCCGATCCATTTGAGACGGGGGCCATCCCGACGCAACGTGTTGATGAACACCAGGCCCTGGGCAGAAGCGCCTTCCAGCCACGCCCGGGCTGCAAACAGCCCGCCGATGGAAAGTCCCACAAACACCGGTTTCTCCGGCTGAACATGGGCCAGGAGCTTGATCGCGTCGGCAACGATCCCATCGGCCTCCAAACGAGCATCTTCTGCGAACGGGCTGTCGGTCTGACCACGGAAATTGAAAGCCAGGGTTCCGTGACCCTGTTCCCGGAGCGTTGGGCCAATGACGCCCTCCCAGAGGCCGGTGTCGCCCGTCAATGCATTGAAAAACACAAAGGTAACACCGGCCTCACCGGCCGGTTCCCGATAGTCGTAGTATAGGGCATCACTTGAACTGATCGAAAGTATGGCCATAATTTCTCCCCCTCGTGATCATTTCCAACCAGTGAGTTCACATCAAAAACAGCAACAGGCGGTCCCAGGCCGATATCCGGGATGGTGTATACTGGGTTCAGGGTTCTGCCCCTTGTAGCCGTGTGTACGGTTACTTGGAATTGGTCATTTGTCAGGAGACGTTTATGTGCAATGCAGTTCCTGACGGGGTGACACAGGCACTCGCGTGCCCATGGGCGTCTCCGTTTGACTCAGCTTGTTGGGCCGACTTGCAGGGACGAAGCCCCAAGCTCGAAGAGCGACCTGTAAGGTCGTAGCTCGAACAGCGAAGCCCCAAGCCTAAAGGGTGAAATCGTTTCAAAGTCTTTTATAGATATCGATATTGTAAATAACAAGGTGTATTGTTGCGGAAAAGACTCATATCTAAAGTAACGGAACGAAATTGCTTCTGATAGCTATCTGCTGAAAAGATTTCATGCAATGTCCGGTTCAGGCATCGTCGGGCAATCGAATCACCATCACCGGAGTGCGGCTCATTCGAACTACGCGCCGGGCCGTACTGCCAACCATTGCCTGGGCAAGGACACCCTGGCCGTGGGTACCCATAACGGCCAGGTCGTAATTCCCGGTGTCGGCTTCGTCGAGAATTTCTACGGCCGGATCGCCCTGTTTGACCAGCACCCCTTTAACGATAAAGGGGCAGGAGACCAGTTCTTTCTTCATATCGTCGCAGAATGTCTCCAACCGCGCCTTGACGGTGTCCAGAACATCCTGCTCATTTCGGCTCTGGAGGTCCCGCCAGCGTTCCTCACCCAGCAGGGATTCCAGCCGAATCGCGGCGCTGCGGGAGGGCTCTTCAAGCACATGGAGAATGGTAATCCGGGCGCCAACGGAATTGGCCAGGCTGGCCGCATAACCGAACGCAAAACGGGCATTTTTCGACAGGTCGGTCGCGTACAGGATTTCTTTTATTTGAGGAATCATTGTAGTGCCTCCCCTTCAGAGATCTTACTTGAGGATAAAAACGACAAGTTCCTTGGGGCCGTGCACCCCAAACACCAGCGTAAACTCGATATCGGCGGTTTTGGATGGGCCGGAGATGAGCAGGGCGTTGGTGGGCATGCCTCCGGCCCAGTTCTGCACCGAGATCATTTCAGCCAGCGAACTGGTTATGGTGTCGGCATGCAACACCGCCACATGGACCGGCGGCACCAGGGACAGGAGCCGGGGTTCCTCTTCCGTGGGCCAGAGCACTATCGCCCCGACATCGGCAATGCCGCCCTGGGTGGAGGTGATCCCCGCATCGATCTGGAAGAGCTTATCCTTGAACGACTCCACGGGTTCGGTATACGCCACCAGCGCCGGCAGACCATCGGTGTCCGATTCCCACGCCGTTTCGATCGCCGACCCGATGGGAGAGGCCGGCCCGTACAGAAGCTGTTCCCATCCCCTCTCGCGGGCCAGTTCTTTGAGTTTGTCGACCCAGCCGGCGGTCTCCACCACGTGCACCTCGGTTTTCATCGCCCCCATCAGGGTTGCCAGCTGGGTGATTTTTTCCTGTGGATCGAAGGCGCTGTCCGGCGGAATCGCTGCTTCGGGCACCACGGTGTGCTCGGTTCCGGAGGTGTGCAGCCTGGCCATTATCCGGTCACGGTCTGGACTAGTCATCGCGGCCTCCCTTTTCCAGCTCATGGTCGTGGAGACTTTTTCCGGCGAACTTCGGCGCCGATCGCGCGCGGGTCCACTGTTTTAACGGCCCGACCTTCGGCAGGCGCTTTCCCATGGCACCGGCCATCTTCGTGCTGAGCCGGTTTAGCGCCGGATGCACGTTGACCAGTTCCCACCCTTTCCAGACGAGTGTCTCCGTCAGATTCTTTTTGTATCCGTGGCCCGAAACAGTGCCGTCACCTTTCGCGTCATAGCTTTCACTGCGGAGCCGCCGGATCAGGGCCGGAATGGGAATCTTGACCGGGCAGACATCTCCGCATGCGCCGCACAGGCTCGAGGCCGTGGCCAACACACCGGCCTGCTCGAGGCCCTCCATCTGGGGTGTGAGGATCTTGCCGATGGGGCCCGGATAAACATGACCATAGGCATGCCCTCCGATCCGAACATAAACGGGGCAGTGGTTCAGGCAGGTACCGCAACGGATGCACAGCAGGGTCTCACGAAATTCCGGATCTGCGAGCATGCGGGATCGGCCGTTGTCCAGGATCACCAGGTGCACCTCTTTGGGGCCGTCCTTTTCCCCTTCCTTCCGCGGTGAGGTGATCATATTGACATAGGTGGTGATGATCTGACCGGTGGCCGATCCGGTGAGCAGCCGGAGCAGGGGCGGTACGTCGGACAGTTTCTCAAGGACTTTTTCAAGTCCCATGACGGCGATGTGCACATCCGGAACCGTTGTGCTCATGCGGCCGTTCCCTTCATTTTCAACGAGCAATAGCGTCCCGGTCTCGGCAATGGCAAAGTTCACACCGCTCAGGCCGACCTTTACCCTGGCAAATAGTTTTCGCATGGCCTGCCGGGCGATTCTTGTCAGTTCCTCGACATCTTCAGTGTACGGGGTGTCCGGAAGTTTATCGTGGAAAATTTCAGCCACTTCATCCTTATTCTTGTGGATGGCCGGTACAATGATATGGGAGGGGGTTTCCCCGTTGAGCTGGATGATAAACTCGCCGAGATCACTCTCAAGGGCCTCTATACCATGGTCTTTTAAAAACCGGTTCAGATGCATTTCCTCGGACACCATCGACTTTCCCTTGACCAGTTCCGTGGCGTCGTTGGCCCGCATGATCTCCAAAACGATCCGGTTAGCCGCGGCGGTGTCTTCGGCCCAGTGCACCTGGATGCCGTTCTGCCGGCATTTGGCTTCAAGCTGTTCCAGAAGCTGTGGCAGTTTGCTCAGGGCGCGGCGCTTGATGGCATTGCCGGCCGCACGAAGCTGTTCAAGCGCTTCCGGATCCGTGAAAACGGCCCTGCGCTTCTCAACGAGGATGTCCATTGCATTGCGAAGATTCTTCTTCAGCTGTTGGTCAGCCAGAGCCGCATCGATATTTCGTTCAAAATCAAAGCTGTTTCCTGTTCCCATTGGTTCTCTCCCAGAGAAATTCGGCGAGATGCTTCCCTTCCACAGGGACGCGGTGATATTCCAGTGCACCGGTGATGTTCATGAGACAACCGCAGTCTCCGGAAAGAACCGTTGCCGCACCGGTGCGTGCGATGTCGTCGATTTTGTCCTTGACCATGGCCGTGGATATGGCGGGCTGTTTGACCGAAAAGGTACCGCCAAACCCGCAACACTCTTCCTCCCGCTCAAGTTCCACCAGGTTTACATGTTCGAGCTGGCGGATCAGGGATTTGGATTCTTCGATCACCCCCATCTCCCGGAGGGCATGGCAGGAGGTATGCCAGGTCACCGTTTCGGGAGGGCCGACATCGTCGAGCCGAACATCGAGGACCCGCACCAGAAACTCTGAAAGCTCGAATACCCGGTCGGCAAACTGCCGGGCTTTCGGGTACTCGGCCGTATCGGCAAACATCTCCGGATAATGGTGCTTCATCATTCCGGCACAGGAACCGGACGGCACCACGATAGGCAGCGGCCCGGGAAAGACCTCGATCTGTTTTCGGGCCACCGCCCTTGCCTCTTTTATAAATCCCGAGTTGAAGGCGGGCTGGCCGCAGCAGGATTGTGCCTGGGGAAACAGAACCGTCAGCCCTTCCCGTTCGAGCAGACGGTGGGCGGCGATTCCGGCGCGGGGGAACGCCATATCCACAAGACAGGTGCCAAACATGTACACGGTAGTCGGTTTTTCAGGGATCCTCGCCATGTTTCCTCTTCCACGTTAAAATTGACATTAGGTAAAACGGTTCAGAAACGGAATGAATGGCCACCGGTACGAATACGACGGTGGCTCCCTAAGGGTTATTTACCGGTATACGTCTTCCCATGCAAGGGGGGAAATCCTCACACCGAATAAAATCGTGCCACGATTTTATGAAACACGACCATGTCGCTCAAAGGCCGAGGTGTTTAGCCGCCGTTATTGTGGCGGAATAGAATCTCGCAGTGAAAACATCCGGCCCCCGGACCTTTCCCGACCTATCGGAACGTATTTGGAACAACGACGATAGAGAGTGGCAGAAAGGTATTGGTAGTACCTTTGTTACGATATCCCTTTCCCGGTGTCAAGGCTTACCCATAATGGGCTTGAAAACAAACCAACCATCTGATAACATAGTAGAATTAAAAATCAAAGGTATTGAAATAGTTGTATTTTCAAATGGCATGGACACCCAATTGGTCCTATCAATTTGTGAGTAAAAACCTGTCCCGAACCGCATAATGGAATACGGAACGAAGTTAAAAGAATACCTTTAACCGCCTAAACAGGCCCGCGGGCAAACCGGAACACGGGCAAACGGATCTACGGGACCCAGCCATGAAAACACCACTAAAACCCGTCAAACCGAGACGCATCTCCGACCAGGTGTTCGACCAGCTCAAAGAGCTCATCGTTCGGGGTCAGCTCAAGCCCGGGGAACAGCTCATGCCCGAACGGGAATTGGCCGAAACATTGGGCGTAAGCCGGACCACGGTTCGCGATGCCATCAGCAAGCTGGTGGTGATGCGGTATCTGGAGCATCGCCAGGGTCAGGGGACCTTTGTGCGAAAGCCGACCCTCACCAACGGTAATTTGCTGGCTGAGGCCATGCGCTTCGAGGATGCCACGCTCAAGGATCTGCTGGAATTCCGGAAGGGGCTCGAGTGCAATGCTGCCGCTGTGGCGGCACACCGGGCAATGGACGACGACATCGACATGCTTCGGAAAACGATACAGGATATGGAACGAGCGTATGAAAACGGGGATCTTGGTACGGAAGCCGATGTGTCCTTCCATATGGCCATCTCGTTTGCCTCCCGAAACCCCGTGCAGATTCACGTGATGAAACACTTCTATGATTACCTTTTTTATAGCATCCGCGCCAATCTAACCGAGCTTTACAAAGATCAAGGCCAGTTCGACAGGCTCCTCACACAGCACAGGGACGTGTTCAACGCCATCCGGGCCCACGACCCGGATGAAGCCCACCGGGCCATGGATCGCCACATACAGTCTGTGATCGATTTTCTTCTCGATCACGACGTCAACATCTAAGGCCGGGCAACATCCCTTTCGTTGTTCACCCAACCGCTGCACCCTATCGTTTCAGCCGGTTTATAGCGATTTTCAGAATTACGTTCCGAAACCTGACTCAAGGTCCAGGGTCTGGATCCTACATTCAATTGGAACATATTTATGGCAATGGCTATATCTGCTCGCGTCGAGTCCGGGGATCGTTGGTCCTTCCCCGTTGACATGCCGACACAATTGTTGGCGCTCGCCAACAATTGTGTTTGTCGAAGTTCAAACGGCCCTCTACAACAAGATAATTTCATATATTTTTACAACGATTTTAGATATTTAAAAAAATTATGGGGTCCTTAATTTGATGGGCACAAAAATTGCAAACGGTAGTATTACAACGAGGATTGAAGTGTGGGATGAGTCACAAAACGTGTCAAACGGCTACCATGGGACGCGATATCCGGAATCGGTTTACAAACCATATCCGGAGACACACGGAACCTGGTGCGGAAAGGGGGCAGCGCGAGATGGACAGAAGACAACACCCCCGGTTCGCCTGTTTCGAAGAGGTGAACTTCGTCGTCCATGATGTGACCCATAGCGGTATCATGCTGAACTTCAGCAAGGGAGGCTTTTTTATCATGACCTCTCTGTCCCCGTCGCTCGATCCGGGTCAATCCATCGGCCTGAATTACTATTCCCGGACATCCCAGAGCAGGATCCATCTCGATTGCACGATTATTCGAAAGGAAACAACCGGCATCGGCGTGATGATCCAGCCGGATCTGAACTAAAGAAGTCGTATAATCCGTCTCCAATACTTCAACCGTAATAGGACGCTCAGCTATGGAAACTCACAACGAATATGCGAATGCCATGGAAAAGCGGTCGAATCACCGGGTGATATGCTCTGAGGATGTCACTTTCGAATTCGATGAGGAAACCTGCAAAGGGATTATGCAGAATATGAGTGAAGGCGGGTTTTATATCATCACCGACGTACGGCCCGAAAAAGGGTCGGCCATCGTGCTAAACTACTACTCCATGTTCTGCAAGTCGAACATCACGTTCCACGGCGTCGTCACGCGGTCAGATGAGCTGGGCATCGGCATAAAACTTCGACTGGATGCCACCGAGATCGGATAGATCACCCACCTGTATCGCCACCTCGCAAAGATAGATTCACATCGTCTCGCGCTTTCAGAATTCAATGACGGGTTGGCCGCACGGCCAACCCGTTTCGTGTATCGGAATCCGCCCATCGGTGTGGCTGTAATGGACCGGATCGACATGCCGCGTGGATCGGCGACGGATCACCCGGCGGTTAGAGCAGTCCTTCGAAAAAATCATTCCCCTTGTCATCGATCAGGATAAACGCCGGAAAATCCTTTACCGTAATCTTGAATATGGCCTCCATTCCCAGCTCCTCATATTCGAGAACCTCCATGGCCGTTATGCATTCCTTTCCCAGACGGGCAGCGGGTCCGCCGATGGAGCCAAGATAGAATCCGCCGTATGTTTGACACGCATCGCGAACGATCGTAGAGCGGTTTCCCTTTGCCAGCATGATCATCGATCCGCCATGCTTCTGGAAAATCGGGACATAGGGGTCCATCCGGGCCGCTGTGGTGGGGCCAAAGGATCCCGAGGCATACCCTTCCGGGGTTTTCGCCGGACCCGCGTAGTAAACAATATGGTCTTTGAAATACTGTGGCAGATCGCCGTCTTTCTCAAGCCGATCGTTCAGTTTGGCGTGGGCGATGTCGCGACCGACGACAATGGACCCGGTCAGCAGCAGGGGCGTGGCCACCGGATACCGTGTCAATATTTCCCGGATCCTGTCCATGGGCTGGTTGAGATCGATGCGCACGGCCTCTCCCCCACCGGCCGTTATATCCGGAAGGTATTTGGCCGGATCGGTTTCCAGCGCTTCCAGGAAAATACCGTCTCGGGTGATCTTGGCTTTGATGTTTCGATCGGCACTGCAGCTCACCCCGATGCCGATGGGACAGGATGCGCCGTGCCGGGGCATACGGATCACCCGCACATCGTGACAAAAGTACTTCCCGCCGAATTGAGCCCCGATACCTAGATCCCGGGACATCTCCAGCACCTGTGCTTCAAACTCCAGGTCACGAAACGCATGACCGGAGTCACTGCCGCTGGTGACCAGCCCGTCCAGATAGCCGGCGGATGCCAGCTTGACGGTCTTCAACGTCAACTCCGCCGAGGTGCCCCCGATCACAAACGCCAGGTGATAAGGGGGACAGGCGGCGGTTCCAAGGCTCTTCATTTTCTCCTTCATAAACCCGAGCAGCTTCTCCGGCGTCAGCACCGCCTTGGTTTCCTGGAACAGGTAAGTCTTGTTCGCAGAGCCGCCGCCTTTGGCCATAAACAGAAATTTGTAGGCCTCTCCGTCGACGGCATAGAGCTCCACCTGGGCCGGCAGGTTGCACCGGGTGTTGGTCTCTTCGTACATGGAAAGGGGCGCATTCTGGGAATACCGTAAATTGTTTTCGGTGTACGCGTTATACACACCTTTTGACAGGGCCGCCTCATCACCGCCGCCGGTCCAGACCTGCTCACCTTTTTTCCCGAGGATGATGGCCGTACCGGTATCCTGACACATCGGGAAAACCATATCCGAAGCGATCACGGCGTTCTTCAGCATTTCGAGGGCCACAAAGCGATCATTCTGGGAAGCCTCCGGATCGTCGAGGATCCGCGCCAGGGATTTCAAGTGGGACGGCCGGTAAAGGTGGGACACATCGATAAAGGCGGCCCCGGAAAGCGTGGTCAGCCCCTCCGGCGCAATTTTGAGGACCGGCCTGCCATCCACTTCCACCATGGAGACATAATCCGTCGTCAACCGTCGATAGGGGGTGGTGTCCTCTCCCATGGGAAACATTTCCTGATACACAAAGTTTTCCATAACAGGCTCCTTATTCATATCTCAAAGGATCTCATCGGCTTAACCTGGCACGTCTACCTGCGTGCCCCGAAAGGGTGATGAACATATCGTGCCACAAGTTCCGAAGCCATTCGCACACGGGATGAGTGAAATGTTGACAATAGAAAGCCCCCATTGCCCTGTCAAGAATATTCGCCGGTTGCGGTTTTCCCCTTCGTATGATATCGTAATAACCTGAAATTCCAATAAATTGGGGCCTCCATGACCCTCCACCGGAGAAAAGAATCGATCGTCGAATACGGTCGGCAACTCATCGCATCGGGCCTGACGACGGGAACCGGCGGAAACCTGAGCATTCTGGATCCGGATCAAGCCAGAATTCTGATCACGCCGTCAGGAGTGGCCTATGATGCCATGAGTCCGGCGGATGTTGTGGTGATGGATATGGACGGCGGGATTATCGAAGGTCGCCGGAAACCATCCAGTGAGTGGAACTTTCATGTGGCTCTGTATCGGAAGCGACCGGACATACACGCAGTGGTTCACACCCACTCGGTTTACGCAACCACCCTGGCATGCCTGCACTGGGAAATTCCGGCAGTCCATTATCTGGTCGGCTTTGCCGGCCGGAAAGTTCCGTTGGCACCCTACGCCACGTACGGGACAGAGGAACTCGCCCGCAATGTCGCCGAAAGCATCGGTCCGGCAAACGCGGTGCTTCTGGCCAATCACGGTCTGGTTGCCGTCGGCCCCGACCTGCCCCGGGCGTTCAACACGGCCGAGGAAATCGAGTTTGTCGCCCGATTGTACTACCTGGCCCGGGCAGCAGGTGAACCCCAACTCCTGTCTGACGATGAAATGGACAGGGTGATCGAGAAGTTTAAAAACTATGGACCCAATACCGGCACTCTGGATGATTGATGAGCTGAAAGTTTAAAACTGCATCTACTCTGGCAGAGAGCACCGAGGGCAGAAGACAGAGGACAGATGTCGGAGGTCAGATGTCCGAGGTCGGAGGTCGGGTGTCAGCTGCCGTCGCACCCTGAACCTCAGACGGACAATACGACCCCGCAAGTTGGATGCTAAACAGGTAGTCGGTACTGGGTATCGGGTATTCGGTTTCAATACCGGATTTTGAGATCGTTGAAGGTTTACTGACGACCAAATACCAAACACCGAATCCCTATTACCTAAGACGGCAAACCGGCAAACTATCGGTATAAGCAGTTACGCCCATGACCGACAAACAGGTACATTGCCCCTCCTGCGGGGCAGCCCATGGCATTTTCAATCCCGGCGTGGTCACCGTCGCTTGCGAGTACTGCGGCAACGCCATTTACTGGGACGAAGACAAACTCAAGAATGCCGGGAAGCAGTCGATTCTCCCGGAAGGTTTCTCCCGATTGTATCGCGGCGGAACCGGGAAAATCACCGGCAAAGGCGGATTTGTCGTCCTGGGTCGGATCCGCTACAGCTTCGGTAAAGGCTTTTGGGATGAATGGTTCCTGGAGTTCGACGACGGTTCCACGGGGTGGCTCACCGAAGACAATCATGAATTCGCTCTGGAGACTCAGGCCAAGGGCGGCAAGGCTCCGGCCTTTTCCACGCTGTTTCCGGGATTCAAATTTAATGTGCGTAAGATTCCCTTTGTGGTGGAAGAGGTGGGGTTGGCCGAGTGCCTCGGTATGGAAGGGGAACTGCCGATGGTTGTCCAGTCCGGAGAAACCTACTCTTTTGCCGATGCCTCCAGCCCCAACGGCCGGTACACGTTGGGAATTGAATATGACGATGAGCCGCCCACGATTTTTTTCGGCAAATGGCTGATGTATTCCGACATTCGCATGGATGACGAAGGGCTGGACTGGTAGCAATCGTGGAAACAGAAAAATACAACCTCGAAAAAGTGCGTCCCCGCCCCCCGTACACCCCCAAGACCATCCAGTGTCCAAGCTGCGGCGGAGGGCTTTCGCAAAAAGACGAGCACTCGGAACTGATCGTGTGCGACTATTGCGGAAGCCATCTGGATGTCTCCGAGGAAGAAAAGACCGTCCTGGGAAAAGGCCCGGGGCAAAAGCCTAAATTTCCGCTGGAAATCGGCGATGCCTTCCACTACAGGAACACCCGATTCGAAATCATTGCCCGCATGGAGTTTATCGAGGACGGGGACCGGACGGAACAAACGCTTCAGTACCTCCTGTACAACCCCCGCATGGGGACCATGTGGCTGGCAGCCTACAAGAGGAACTACTCGATTTCCAAAGACACCCATGTCATGCCCGAAGACGACGCCTTCACCAAATCCCGCGGCGACACCCTGGACACCCACGATGGACGAAAATGGGTATGCGAAGGGAGAGGCACCTACGAACTGACCTACGTGGACGGGGCCCTGCCCTGGATCGCAAAGATCCGGGATCGGATCGATTATGCCGAATTTTCCGAGATGAGCGGATCCGGGGAACAGTATGAAGTCCAGAGCATCGGCGATGAAATTGAATACGGTGCCGGCAGGGCGCTTTCCATAGCATCCGTCCGGAAAGCCACCCGGAAGCCGGATCTTGAAAAGACGGCAGCAGAAAAAGCCGGCAGAATGAAACAGCGGGTTCAGGAATCGCCACCGGAGAATGTGGCCCTGACCCGAAAATACTACCTTCGACTCCTCGCCATTGCAGCCCTGGCGCTGCTCATCAACGGAGCCCTGGCGGCATACACGTTCATGCAGGGCAAACGGGTCCTCAGCCAGACGTTCAGCGCGGAAGAACTCAACGAGGGTATCGAGACCAATCCGTTTCGCGTATCCAGGGCAAACAATGTCATCAAAATTACCACAAAAGCCTGGCCCAAATTAAGTAACGAGTGGATGGCGCTCGATGTGGTGATGGTCCGGGAAGATGACATGATGATCCATGAATATGACGGCAGCATCGAGTACTACCATGGTTCCTCCGGGGGGGAAAAATGGAGTGAAGGCGGCCAGACGCACAATCTGTATCTGAGAGTCCCCCAGAAGGGGTATTACCGGTTGGCGCTCGGGGGTGTCAGCGCCCGGGGGAACACCCCTAAATCCTCCCGGACGACCCACGGGATTCAGGTTCGTGTAAAAGACCGGGTGGTCTTTCCCTGGTTGTTCGTCGCATCAACCGTACTCTCGCTGGTTTTTTTAATCTTGATCGGATTGTCCTTTAAGAGCTGGAAGGACGAAGATGACGACTAACATCGCTTTGGGATTTTATGATGCTCCTGCCTGGGGCAGGAATGGATAAAACATCCAGGTAACATCTGTTCAGGCATTCGGAATTATTTTGAGTGAATTGCGCTTTGTCACAAAACTGACGGATACGATCCGGGACTTGGACTTTCCATGCGTTTCATAAAGACATTGCTGCTCATCACGATTCTCGGCGGAGGCACATTGTTCGCGGGGTACGCCACCTTTAAAGGCTTTGGCGTCCAAAACGCGATGTATCCCCAGGGGATCAGTATTCGTCAGGATAGTGTCTCGGGTTCCCGCCCCGGGGTGGTACCTTTCGGCCGGGGTCCAAGGGTTCATCGCGGTGGTGGATTGTCCAGGGGAAAATGATTCTCATAGAGGAAATATAGGATAGAAAATAAACCTGGTCGCAACAAAGAAGCCAAATGTCTTAACCCAATAGCGACATCGTCGCGTATCATAAAATCGTTAAACGATTTTATTTGGAGGAAACATGATCACACAAGCAGAAATCATGCAGTTTGTGTCATCCATCGTTTATTCGCTTCTCGGTTTGGTGGTATTCAGCTTTGCCTTCTGGATCTTGACCAAAATTTTACCGTTTTCTGTGAAAAAAGAGATTGTCGAGGATGAAAACACGGCGTTGGGGATCATTCTGGGAGCGTTGGTCGTTGGGCTGGCCATCATCATCGCCGCAGCCATATCCTAGGTCGCTTCCGGCAAACACAACGGCAGCATGATGATGTTGTCTGGCGGCGGAAGGATTCCGTGACGGATACCGAATGTGGATGATCTACCAATGATGCATGGCCAGGGATACCTGATCTACCGCGAAGCACACGAAGGTCACGAAGAAAGACAGGACTGGGTGTTTTTTCTTCGTGACCTTCGTGCCCTCCGTGGCAATACCATCGCTAATCGTCAGATCCCCATTACCGGGTCATGAAGCTAACTGCGTCACCCACCGCTGCACCCGTTATTCTCCTTGGCTCGGTTTTTGTCGTCGCCGCCTGCGGACTGGTCTATGAACTGGTCGCCGGCGCAGTCTCCAGCTATATTCTCGGCAACGCCGTGACCCAGTTCTCGCTGGTCGTCGGGGTGTTTCTAAGCTCCATGGGGATCGGTTCCTTTCTGGCGAAGTACATTCGCACGAACCTCCTCAAGATGTTCATTGAAATCGAGATATGGATTGCGCTCATCGGCGGGGGCAGCTCGATGATCATGTTTATGATCAGTGCCTTTGCCGACGATCTTTTTCAAGTCTTCTTCTACCTGCTGTGCATATCCATCGGAGTCCTGATCGGAATCGAAATTCCCCTCATCGTACGGATCGTAAAGGAACGCCACGGGTTTTCCGGAGCCCTCAGCAATGTTTTGGCATTGGATTATATCGGCGCTCTCGTCGGAGCGCTGCTCTTTCCCCTGGTGGTACTTCCCTATCTCGGATTGAGCCGGGCTTCGGTGGTGTTCGGAATCATGAACCTTTCCGTTGCCGCCGCCGGCTGGTACCTGTTGACCGAGAAACACAAATCCATGCTCATAAAGATCCTCGTCACCGGGTTGGTGCTGCTGCTGACGCTGATATTCTCCGGACGCTGGGTCGGCTTTTTGGAGGATCTCCTGTACCAGGACAGCATCATATACACTAAAGACACTCCCTATCAGCGGATTATCATGACCCGGTGGCGCGACGATGTGCGGCTCTATCTCAACGGCCACATCCAGTTTTCTTCCATAGACGAGGCGCGTTATCACGAAGCCCTTGTCATGCCGGCCATGGCAGCTTGCCCCACGGCACGTTCTGTTTTAATTCTCGGCGGGGGCGATGGCATGGCAGCCAGGGAGGTACTCAAATACGACCGTGTTCAATCCATCACGCTCATCGATATCGACCCGGTCATGACGGACCTTGGGAAAACCCGAAAAGAATTGCTCGCGCTGAACGGGAGTGCACTGAATTCCAAGAAAGTACAAATTCACAACACGGACGCCATGGTTTTCCTGAGGGAAAGCCGGGATTTCTTTGATGCGATTCTCATCGACCTCCCGGATCCGAACACCCCGTCGTTGACAAAGTTATACTCGAAGGCCTTTTATACCCTCTGCTTCCGCCGGTTGAATCTCGGTGGCGTCTTGTCGACCCAGGCCACTTCGCCGTTTTATGCGAAAAACGCATTCTGGTGCATCGTTGAAACGATGACCGCTGCCGGAGGCGGCCGGGCGGAGCTCTCCGAGATGGCGATCCTGCCCTACCACCTGAACGTCCCGTCCTTCGGGGAGTGGGGATTTGTTCTGGCTTCACGACGGGCGGTCGATCCCAAGCAATTGTCGATCCCGGTGTCGACCCGTTTCCTCACCGATGATGTGCTTCATGCCATGTTCAGCTTCGGACGGGATATGGCAGCGGATCAAGAAATTGAAGTCAACCGTATCGATCGGCCGGTACTGTATGAGTACTACCGGAAAGGATGGAATGCATTCAATGAATAGTAAAATCGGGTGCCGATTTTACCAAAATCCGAATATCGAATTTTCCGATAATTGACATATCCCGGCGTCGTTTGTAAAATACTGTATTAAACCGCCAAAACATAAAATATTGAAGGGCTGGAGGTCATTATGGCTATTTGGGACAAAATCGTCGGTCAGTTCATCGACGTCATTGAATGGGTGGATGAAACCAACGATACCATCGTTTGGAAGTTCCCCCGGTATGACAATGAAATCAAAAACGGCGCCCAGCTCATCGTCCGGGAAAGCCAGGTCGCGGTGTTCCTGCACGAAGGCGAGCTTGGAGACATTTTTCCACCCGGTCGATATGAGCTGACGACACAGAACATACCGATTCTCACGACCCTGAAAAGCTGGAAATACGCATTCGATGCGCCGTTTAAATGCAACATCTACTTTGTATCCACCCGGCAGTTCACGGACCTCAAGTGGGGAACAAAGAATCCACTGATGCTCCGGGATCCGGAATTTGGTGCGGTACGTCTGCGGGCATTTGGTACTTATGCGATGCGGGTCGGCGATCCGGGGACACTCATTGAGGAAATCGCCGGTACCGATCCCCACTTTAGTACGGATGAGATCACCGGACAGATCCGGAATATTCTGGTGAGCCGTTTTGCGGATGCCCTGGCGGAGACGGGGATTCCCATGTTGGATCTTGCCGCCAACTATAACGAAATCGGAGATCAGCTACGCACCACGCTGGGGGGTGAGATTGACGAATATGGGATTGAGTTGACCAAATTTCTCGTTGAAAACATCTCTCTCCCCGCCGAAGTGGAAGCCATGCTGGACAAGCGTACCCAGATGGGTCTGGTGGGGAACATGCAAACATACACCCAGTTTCAAACCGCCAACGCGATTCAGGACATGGCCGAAAATCCGGGTGCCGGCGGGAACATGATGGGGGTGCTGGCCGGTGTCGGCATGGGGAACGTGGTCACCGGTGCCGTCCAGGGCGCAACCCAACCCCAGCAGCAGCAACAGCCGCCTTCGGGTGGACCGCCGCCGCTGCCACCCCAGGTGCAGTGGTTCGCAGGAATCGACGGCCAACAGGCCGGACCGTTTCAGCAGGACGCGCTCGCTCAACTGATTCAAGAGGGGAAGATTGACCGGGATACCCTGGTCTGGAAACAGGGGATGGACAACTGGATCGCGGCCGGCGACGTCCCGGACCTGGCCGGGCTTTTCGGCGCTACCCCGCCGCCCTTACCAAAGTAATTGCTTATTTGGGATTGGGTATTGGGTATTTGGGATTAGCTGCTAACGCGTTTTCGAGATATCCGCTTTGCCGGACATATGGCCGGCACCGAGTACCTAATACCCGGTACCCAGTACCGGTCAAGGACCAAATATGACCTTGGGCCCCAGATGCCTTACATCCAGCTCGGGTGACGGGTCGATATGATTCATGGCCAGAGCGTGCCCATCTTCTTTCACTCGCCAGAAACGGACCTTTTTCCCCTTTGCCTTGATCAGCTGGAACCGGGTTTCCAGAAGACGAAATCCCTGCTTTGCCTGCTGCACGCCGATCCTGCGGATATACACCTGATTCGGATCGAGGTCGAAGATGACCACCCCCATTTTGAACACGGAACCGGCATCCAGGCCTTTGTAGATAATGCGACCTTTACCTGTTTCATAGGATTCGTCCAGGGCAAGAACGATTTTTTCCCGCATGGGATCGGCCGAAGAGGTTTCCGGACGCTGCATCCACGTCAGTGTCTGGTAGTACAGCATAAACACGCATATGCCTGCCAGGGTAAAACCGAAAAGGCCGATCACGGTGGGTCTGTATTCTGTTTCCATGGTGATGATTCAGTCTCTATCGTCGTTGCCATAAATGTGTTCCGTTTGAACATACCGGAATTCTGTCAACCGCTCGAATAACATGGTAACGCCTAATATAGACCCGGAATCACACCATGCAACGTCACTCCTTCAGAATCTCCCTTTTCCGTTTCAAGCAGGTCCCTGTTGCGCCGGGGTTACGTCTGACGCATGGGCAACGGAATGTCCGGGTGAGAGATTTTCGGGTCGAGCTGGTCCTCACGTCGATTTCGAGCCGGTTCGACATCCACCCGTTTGGGCCATGACCTGAACCGCAGATAATGGGTCAGCAATCGCAGGTCGCTCAAGATCGCCAGCAAACTGGGAATCAGCACGAGGGTCAGGGTCGTTGCGAAAGCCACGCCGGCGGCAAGAGAAAGGGCCATGGGAATCAGAAACCGGGCCTGAAGATCCGTCTCCATAATCAAGGGGGCCAGCCCACCCACGGTGCTGAACGTGGTCAGTACGATGGCCCGGAACCGCCGGGCTCCGCCCATGATGATCGCCTCAAAAAAAGGCCGCCCTTCCGCGATATTTTCGTTGATCCGTTCGATGAGGACAATGGCATCGTTGACCACGACCCCGGTGAGGGCCACCATGCCGAAAAAACTCATCATGGATAGCTGGTACCCCATGAGCATGTGCCCGGCGACCGCACCGATAATCCCGAAAGGCACGGTAAACATGATCACAAACGGTTGGGCGTAGGAGCGAAAGGTGGTCGCGATGATGATAAAAATGCCGAGCAGGGCCAGGGGATATCCGATGAAGAGACTTCCAAAAGACTCCCGCATCTTCTTTTTCTCGCCCTGGAGTGCCACCCGGAGACCCGGATACCGTTTTTCCAGATCCGGGAAAAACCCGGCCTCCAGTTCGGCAAATATCTCGCTGGCATTGGCCCTGTTGGCGTCCACGTCGGCGCTTACCGCCACCCGTCGCATGCCGTCGGTCCGGGTGATGGTGGAGAACCCGGAAGAAAAGGAGACATCGGCCACCGATCGCAGCGGTATCTCGTTGCCATCCCGCGTGCGGATCCGCACGTTGTCCAAATCCGACAACCGGCTCCGTTCCGCTTCCGTGTAACGCACCTTGACCCGCACATCATCTCTGCCCCTCTGGAGTCGCACGGCCTCATCACCGTAATAGCCCGCATAAATCTGGCGTGCGAGATCATCGACGGTCAGCCCGATGGTTCTGGCTTCGGGTTTCAGCTCCAATCGAAGTTCGTTTTTTCCAGGGGTATGATCCGATCGGATTTGAAAAACCCCGTCGAATTTGCGCAGGCGCTCCATGAGCTCCTCCGAGGCCAACAGGATGTCGTCCATGTGATAACCCTGGAGCCAGATCTCGATGGGGGCACCCGGGGGACCCACCTGCATCCCGGCAAAGGTCACCGACTTGACCCCCGGGATGGGTCCGATTTCTTCCTCCCAGGCCACCATCAGGTCCTTGGAATGCACGCCCCGGTATTCCGAATCCAGCATGATCGCCTGGACCGAACCCACGTTCGGCCCTGTTTTGGGCATCTCCTCAAGGGTTTGCCCCAACAGGGACAGGCGGTGCTCGAGCATCGACTCGCCGGTAAGGGTCTTTGTCCGATCCGCAAGCCGGAGCAACGCAGCGTCGATTTGATCCATGGCGCTCTGGGTGACATCGGCCGGAGTCCCGTCCGGAAATTCCACTGTGGCGGTCATCACAAAACCATCCAGCTCCGGAAATACCTGAAACTTGAGAATACCGCCGCGCATGAGACCGACCGTCAGCAGCAGAATGCTGATCGCCGTACAGAACGATATGTAGCGCCAGTACAGCGCTTTGCTCAGAAAGGGTTTATATGCCCGTTCCACGAACCACTCGAGCCCGCGGCTGGTCCAGCGATGGACGGCTCCCAGGCGCCGGATCACGGGATTCCGGTGGCGATGGTTCTGATTCGGATCCGGAAGATGGCTCAGGTGGGCCGGAAGCAGAAACAGACATTCGACCAGCGACACCACCAGGCAGGCAATGACCACCACCGGCATAATGGCAATGAACTTGCCCATAATTCCGCCCACGTAGAGCAAGGGCACGAAAGCCACAATGGTCGTGAGCACCGCGGCAATAACGGGCATCCCCACCTCGTTGATGCCGTCGACGGCCGCCCGCAGCGGCGGCTTCCCTTCCTTGCGGTGGAAGTATATGGCTTCTCCGACCACAATGGCATCATCGACGACGATCCCCAATACCATGATCAGACCGAACAGGGATATCATGTTGATGGTCCCGCCCAGGGCCCACACGATGGCCATGGCCCCGGCGATGGATACGGGAATGCCCATACCCGCCCAGAAGGAAAGGCGCCCGTTGAGAAAGGCCCACAGGAGGGTGAATACGATCATAAGACCGATCGTGCCGTTTTTGATCAGAAGGTTGATCCGTGCGGTCAACATCTCGGTGTTGTCGTAAAGCACTTGTAAATGGACACCCATCGGAAGTTGCTGCTGTTTGACCGATAGGTACCTTTGGACGGCATCCGAGATCTTCAGGGCATCCTCTTCCTGGGTTTTGTAGACAATCAGAAGCACCGCCGGATCGCCGTTGATGGTCGCATTGACGGGATCTTCTTCGAATCCGTCGCGGATACGGGCAATCCGATCCAGGGTGATGATGTCTCCCCCCTCGCGGGCCAGGATGACGATGGAGGAAAGCTCTTCACCGGTATACTTTCGTCCCATCGTGCGGACGCGGACTTCCTCCCCTTTGCTCCGGATGGTACCGCCGGCCAGATTCAAATTGCTCCTTCGAACCGCACCGGTGACGTCCTCCAGCGTCAGTCCGTACTCCCTGAGTCTCTCTTCGGAGATCTCGATGGCGATTTCGTATTGCCTGGCGCCGAAGATCTCTACTTTCGATATCTCTGGGATTTGAAGCAGTTCGTCTTTAATGCGTTCCGACCATTCTTTGATGCGCCGTTCGGACATGTCCCCGGCCAGGTACAGCAACATGACCGGGTCCTTGATGGTCAGTTCCGAAATCACCGGCCGCTCCGCATCCACGGGGAACGTGGATATGGCATTCACCTTGGTGCGAACTTCATCCAGGACATCCCGGACATCGTAATTCTCCCGTACCTCGATGGTCACCGCGGCGATGTTTTCACGTGACTGGGTGGTGATCTGTTTGACGCCTTCAATGCCCTCCAGGGCCTCTTCGATTTTCTGACTGATACCTTCTTCCACCTCTTCCGGATCCGCGCCGGGATACGCGACCGAGATGGTGATCATGTCCAGGGAGAATTCCGGAAAATTTTCGCGGATCATGGACTGGGAGGCAATGAATCCAGCGATAAAAATCAGAACCAACACGATGTTGGCAAATACGGTATTCCTGGCAAAGGCCGCCAAAACGTTTCTCATGATCGGCTGTCCTCCTCCGGTAGATTGGTGATGTGGAGCAGGGCATTTTCAAGGGGATCGACCAGACGGGTGGTAATCACCAGGTCCCCGTCGGCGATCCCTCCGGCGATGAAGGCCTCCTGGCCCTGAGTCCTCGCCAGAACCACGGGTAAGGTCTTCAGGCGGTTACCGTCGGCAAGGAACACCGTTTCCTCAAAGCTGACCGCCTGGCGCGGCACCCGGAATACGCCGTAAAGGGTTCTGCCGGGTATGCTCACCGAACAGAACATACCCTCGACCAGGGGAAGGCCGCCTCCCCCAGCGCGGGCCGCTGCGGCGTCCACGCGAACCGCCAGGGTCAGGGTCCGTGTTTTTTGATCGAACTTCACCACCCGGTGAAGTGCGCCCTCCCAGGAGTGGCCGGACTTGTCTTCGGTCCAATGGATCCGGGTTTTGACCGGCGTCAGTCCGGAAAACCAGGCCGTTTGCCCCCCGGACGGGGGGGCGTCGAACCGAAGCCATTGCCGTGCATCTCGACTGTCGATGGGAACCTGGATTTCCAGAATAGAGTCGTCGGCCAGGGTCAAAGCGGGTTTTCCAGGGGAAACATACTCGCCGTTTTCGATGGACACCGCCTTCAGGCGGCCGTCGAAGAGCGCTCTCACCTGAGCCCGCTCGAGATTGGCATCCGCCGCAACCAGCCGCGCCCTGGCAGCGGCCAGGCTGCTCTGGGCTTCCTTGATGCGGATGGGATACAGGGTGACGGACACGGCCATCTGAGCCGCCTGATCCGAGGCCGTATTGTAGGCCTGTTCCGCCCGTTCCACTCCCGAGCGGGACGAGACGTTGCGCGCTTCCAATGATCGGAGCCGTTCGAACTCGCTCTTTGCCAGAGCCCGATTCCGTTCCAGAGTTTTCAGTCTCTGGGCATCGATCACCTGCTGTTTCTTGAGTCGAGCGATGGCCGTTTTCCATTGCTGGACAGCGGCCCTGGCCTCATCTCGAGCCGCGATGTAGTTCCGTTCGTCAATCTGGAATAGGATGTCGCCCTTGGGGATAATTTCACCGACTTTGAGACGAGGATGAGTGGCAACGATCCGTCCGGACACCTCTGGCGAAATCTCGACCTGCCTCAGGGTCTGGGCTTCCCCGTAACCGGTGATATAAATCTCAACGTCTTCCGCTTGTGTCTTCAGGACCTCGACCCGAATCGCCCGTTCATCGACCTTCACCTCTTTGGGGGGTTTTTTAAGGCCGGCCAGGGTGGTCATGCCGATGATGCCGAGCAGCAGCACCCCGCTGCATATCAGGATGCGGCGCAACACCTTGTGGTTTGCTTTTTTGCCGCGCGGATTGGCTTTTGTTTCCATTGTTCATTATCTCCTTACAGAGCCTTTTTGACCTCTTTCAGAACGTCACACCACTTTTGGGTGGTATCGGGACCGATTTTCTCGACGATATCGGTAAACAACTGAAGCAATTTCTCCTCAATTCCGCTAATCGAATGCTTCGCCTCTTCCGAAACGGTAACGATGACTTTCCGCCTGTCGGCAGTGCTGTGCTCCCGGACCAGGCATCCCCGCTCGACCAGTTTGTCCACCATGGAAGACGCCGATGAGGGAGACACCTCCAGGAGTTCCGCCAGTTCGCTCATGGTCAGCTGTTCACGCATGCGCACCATCATCATCGCGTGGAGCTGCGGATAGGACAGTCCGAAGTACTCGTCGGATGTACCCATTTGGGTGAGGTAATCGTTTATGATCCGATCGATCCGATCCCGAATTATTTTCCCGGTGGTAAAAATGTATCGAGCCTGGTCTAATGTTCGGGCTTCAGTCATATGCTGACCTTTCCTGACCCGGTTATTTCATGAAGAGATGACAGGATATACCTCGATGGGTGTCCCAATGCATGGAATTTCGGGCGTACGTTTAGATTTATGAAATATTTTGATCGATAATTATTTTATAAATAAAAAGTTAGACTCTCTAAATAAATTTTCAATAGGTATCTGTCAAGTAATTAAATCCTTGATGCGGGAAACGGGCGAGCCGGTTTACAAAGATCCGGGTTCGTGATATTTGTCGTTTTTTATAGGAACGAGAGAGAGTTATCGAAAACGTCGTCCCTCCGGAAAATGGAAACATCGCTCAGCGATGAGGAAGGTACACTTATGACCGTGGAACGTGAAGCGATCGATTTTGATGTCCTGATAGTCGGCGGCGGACCTGCCGGTCTGTCCGGGGCCATACACCTCATGCGGAAAGCCGCGGAGCAGAATCTGGAACTCGAGGTGGCTTTGATCGATAAAGGCGCTGAAATCGGTGCCCACGTACTCAGCGGCGCGGTTCTCAATCCGGTGGCACTGGCAGAACTGATTCCGGATTATCTCGATCGGAACTGCCCTATTGAAACAACCGTTCGCGGGGACATGTTTTGTGTGTTGACCAGGAACAAGGCATTCAAAATGCCGATGGTCCCGCGACAGATGCACAATAAGGGCTTTTTGATCGTCAGCCTGTCCAGGATCGTGCGCTGGATGGGAGAAATCGCCGAGGAACTGGGCGTCAATATTTTCCCGGGTTTTGCCGGCCAGGAGGTGCTCTACGGATCCGACGGGAAAACCATCATCGGGGTGCGCACCGGAGACAAGGGCGTCGACCCGGACGGCGCCCCAAAGGCCAACTTTGAACCGGGGATCGATTTGATGGCGAAAACGACACTTTTCGCCGAAGGTGCCCGGGGCAGTTTAATGCAACAGATCGATCAAACCCTCGGCATCTTTGACAACACGATGCCCCAGGTGTTCGAAACCGGTATCAAAGAGGTCATTGAACTGCCGGACGATCACTTCTTCAAGACCAGCACTGCAAACGACATCCACACACTGGGATACCCTCTGGACATCCACACGCCGGGCGGTGGGTTTATTTACGAGATGAAAAACAATCGGATCACCCTCGGCTATCTGGTGGGCCTTGGATACGAAGATCCGGGACTCGACCCCTATGATATCTTTATCCGGTTCAAGCGGCACCCGTTTGTCGCAGACATCATCAAAGGGGGAAAAGTACTCGAACAGGGGGCCCGGACGGTGGCGACCGGCGGATACTACTCGATGCCGGAGCTGGCCGTGGACGGTGGTCTGTTTGCGGGGGGCGCCGCAGGGGTACACAACTCCCCTGCCCTGAAAGGGATACACGTCTCCATGAAATCGGGGATGCTTGCCGCCGAAGCCATCATCGACGCCTGCCAAAAAGAGGATTTTTCACAAAAGGCGTTTGGCGGCTATATCGAGCGATTCAACGACAGCTGGCTGTACACGGAAATGCAAGAGGGCCGGAATTTTGCCCAGGCCCTGGCAAAAAAAGCACCGGGCAAGTTTATTCACCTGGGCGCCCAATACATCTCAAAGGGCAGGGGGCTTCGAGATCCCTTGACAGTACAAGACGACAAGGACACTTTGAAACCAATTCAAGGCGGGCCGGATCAGGTGTTTGAGAAGGCGGAAACGCTGGAGTACGATGGGGAACTGTATGTAGACAAACTCACCGGCGTCTACCTGTCCAAAACCATGCACCGGGAAGATCAGCCGTCTCATATAATCGTCCATGATACGGACTTGTGCGTCAAAACATGCTACCCGACCTATGGAAGCCCCTGCACACGTTTTTGTCCGGGCAATGTGTATGAAATAGAAGTAGATGAAACCACCGGCCGCCGTAAATTGAAACTCAACCCGTCGAACTGCCTTCATTGCAAGACCTGCGACGTGAAGGACCCTTACGGCAACATTACCTGGACCTGCCCGGAAGGGGGAGAGGGCCCGGGATATACCATTGTGTAAGTTCTAAAAAGCGGCTTGGTGGAACGCACCTTGATCCAACATGATCGACATGTCACAATATAAAATACGCGGCACGGCTTTACATTCGAGCGTTTCGAAATGATTTCATGACATTCCCGGTCGAACACAGTCATCCTCAAGGAGGAGGTGCAACATGACGGACATCATGCAAATCGTCAAGGACAGGGACCCGCAAGAGAACGAGTTCCATCAGGCCGTTCACGAGGTTACCGAATCGATTAAACCGGTGATGGATGCCAATCCGGAATATCGACAGCAAAAGATACTTCAACGTCTGGTGGAGCCCGAACGGGTGATCATCTTCCGTGTCCCATGGATGGATGACCAGGGAGAAGTCCATGTCAACCGGGGATTTCGAGTGGAAATGAACAGTGCCATCGGGCCCTACAAAGGGGGGCTCCGGTTTCATCCGTCGGTCAATCTGAGCATCATGAAATTTCTGGCTTTCGAGCAGGTCTTTAAAAATGCCCTGACCACGCTGCCCATGGGCGGAGGCAAGGGGGGATCGGATTTTGATCCCAAAGGCAAATCAGATACCGAAGTCATGCGTTTCTGCCAGGGTTTCATGAGTGAACTCTACCGCCATATCGGCCCGGATACCGATGTGCCGGCCGGAGATATCGGTGTCGGTGCCCGTGAGATCGGCTATCTGTTCGGCATGTACAAAAAACTGACCAATGAATTTACAGGGGTGCTGACCGGCAAAAGCCTCAACTGGGGCGGCAGTCTGATCCGTCCTGAAGCGACCGGATACGGGTCCGTTTACTTTGCTGCAGAAATGCTTCAGACCCGTTCCCAAACGCTGGAAGGAAAGACGTGTCTGGTCTCGGGCTCCGGGAATGTGGCCCAGTATACGACGGAAAAACTGATCGAGTTGGGGGCGAAGGTCGTCACTCTTTCGGATTCCTCGGGCAGCATCTTTGACGATGAGGGCATCGATGCCCGAAAGCTGGAGTGGATCAAGCAACTGAAAAACGTTCGTCGCGGTCGCATCCAGGAATATACCGACCAGTATGCGTCCGCCGTCTACACCCCGTTCGATCCCAACCTGGATCACAATCCGCTCTGGGATCACAACGCCGATTGTGCCTTTCCCAGTGCCACTCAGAATGAAATCAACGCCACAGATGCTCAGAACCTGATAAACAATGGTGTCTATGTGGTCTGTGAAGGCGCAAACATGCCCACCACCCCGAAAGGGGTCGATGTGTTTCTCCAAAACAACCTGCTGTATGGACCGGGCAAAGCGGCCAATGCCGGTGGGGTGTCGGTTTCCGGTCTGGAAATGTCCCAAAACAGCATGCGGTTAACCTGGACCCGAAAAGAGGTGGATGAACGTCTTCAGATCATTATGCGGCGAATCCACAGCACGTGTCTGGAGGCTTCGGAACAATACGGCGTCGGCGGAAATTATGTGCATGGTGCCAACATCGCCGGGTTTGTGAAGGTGGTGGAGTCCATGCTGGACCAGGGTCTGGTATGAGCACGGATGCTGGATGAACTGAAAAGATTAGAGCTGAAAGCTCAAAGCTGAAAGTATAGTGATAAGAACCATGATTGACATTCCGCCGTGTTGAAGGATGTACCGACGACCGAATACCAAATACCCAATACCTAATAGCTACGTGGGGCAAACGGGCCAACGGGCTGACGGGCCGACGGGCCGACGGGCAAACCGGCAAACCGGCAAACCGGCAAACCGGCAAACCCAAAAAACAGAGTATAGGGCAGCCGTCAAGATGAAAAACCATTGCAGGATTCGAAGGTTGGAAAAGGCATGAAAAAATCCCTCGGCGCCAAAACACTGGCCTATCCGACTCCGGTGTTTGTCATCGGAACCTATGATAACGACAACCGCCCGAACGTCATGACCGCTTCCTGGGCGGGTATCTGCTGCTCAAAGCCGCCCTGCATGGCCGTATCCCTGCGGAAGGCGACATACACCTATGGGAGCCTGGTGGAACGGCAGGCGTTTACGATCAACATCCCATCCGAATCCCATGTAGCGGAGGCCGATTACTTTGGCATCGCCTCCGGACGGAAAGCGGACAAGTTCGAAACAACAGGTTTGACGCCGGTCAGGAGTGACCTTGTGGATGCTCCCTACGTGAAGGAGTTTCCCCTGGTTATGGAGTGCCGACTGCGGCATACCCTGGAGATCGGTCTGCATACGCTTTTTGTCGGGGAGATTCTCGATGTCAAAGCCGATGACGACGTTATTGCGTTGAAAGGACTGCCGGATATAGAGAAAATCCGACCCATGGTATTCGCTCCGGAGACCCGCTCCTATCACGGCATCGGGGCTTATCTGGGAAAAGCATTTTCCATCGGAAATAAAATCACGACGTGATTTTATGACGCTCCCGCGGTGTTGACTGCGGGAGTAGACTTATTGTGGTTGTCCTAAAAATGTTCCGTTTGCAGAAATATGGAAACGATGACCGCAGAGTCGCAGAGGGCGCAAAGGAGCTGTATGTTTTCCAGAATCCCTGAGATGGGGATTCTGGGAAAGGGCCCCAGCAACGGATTGAAATTCTATACAATTGCAGATCCGCCATGAGTCGGACAACAGATTGTATAAAAAAACGGGCATTTCGGAGTGACCTTCCGAAATGCCCGTTTTAAATTTGAAATCAGCGCGTTAAACGATGGTGACGTTGACGGCAGCAGGCCCTTTCTGGCCCTGCTCGATGTCGAACGTCACTTTGTCTCCTTCATTCAAGGATTTGAACCCGGCGGAGTTGATCCCGGAATAATGAACGAATACATCCGGCCCTTCTTCCTGCTCGATAAATCCATACCCCTTGCCGCTATTAAACCATTTTACAACGCCTGTAGCCACAGTGACACACTCCTTTCTTGATATGTTTCATAGTTCCAAACGGCAGGTGCCACTTTGACAAATGGACCTTCTTTCAGAACGAAACCGGCCCGCCACGTGCCGGCAGACCATTTATGAGATATGAAATTATAACACCATTCAAAAAATAAATCAAGTTGTGGAAAGATTTTATGAAATGCCTGTTTCATTCGACTTCGAACACAACTGTCACCCGCGCTTCCACCGGGATCCGCCCCGCCTCGATGGGTGTTTGCGCCCGGGACACGGCGGCTTCGGCCATATACGGTCTGGGGATCGCCCCCTGCCCGGTGAAACTGATGGTGACAATGCGGCGGAGAGTCAGACCGGCCGCCTCTGCCAGTTCCCGAGCGGAGACCAGGGCGTTCTGTACCGCCGCTTTGGACGCTGCTTTTCGGTTGAATTCGTATTGGTCGTTTTGGAACCGAAGGCTACCGATTCTGCTGACATCCGCCCCCACCGCCGCATCGATCAAACGGCCGACCTTGTCCAGCGCTCTGGTTTCCACGATCACCCGGTTGCTGACCCGATATCCCTCCGGGCGGAACCGGTTTGTCTTGGAATAGACCGGCGAAAGATCATAATGGGACGTCTTGACGGAATCTTTGGTCCCCGCGACTCCCTTTACGGTTTCAATTAATTTCCGGGTCTTTACGGCATTGGCCGCCACGGCGTCGCCGGCGCTTCGGGCATTGGTTTCCACTGCGAATGACAGCACAGCCATATTCGGCTCGAACATCAGCCGGGCAGTGCCGATGACTTCCATGGTGGCTGCTTTCTCTTCAGCAAACGCGGCAGGAGTCAGAAGATATCCAGCCACCACCATGATGGTCAGAAGTACGGTCCATCTCCTCATTTTCAGGGTGTTCCTTTCCTGTGTATTCATTAGGCGCATCTCCCGATTATAGTGGTTGTCATATAGATAGATTCTCATTGAATTCTCCGGCCGCCAGGCGTTCCAGCTCGTCATCATAGGTGCCGATGACACCCTCCCAGGAGTACGCTGCCATGGCTTGTGATAGCTCCAGCCGTTTGTCCGGATCGATCCTCCCGTCGGTCAGAAGTAAAGAAAGCTTGTGTACCAGTTCCGAAGGACTCGTGTACAGACAATCACGGTGAAATGCCTCTGGTATGATTTCCGGATAGACCAGTCGCCGGGGGAGAAGCGGGAAACAGCCCCAGCGGACAGCCTCGACAATGGAAATTCCAAAATTCTCCTGATCGGCGGTACTGACGACCACACGCCCCCTCCGGAGCCATCTCTGGTAGTCTTCGCGTTTTGCTTCATATCCATAGCGAAGTATTCTGCCGCTGAATTGCTCCCTGGCTCGAATGAACGCTTTGGGTACGGCCTGAAAATTCTCACCGAGAATCGCCAGCCTGAAATCGACATCCTGTGCCACCAGTCTTTCCAAAGTATTAAAAAATGCATCCGGGTTCTTGTCAAACTCCCAGCGATGATTCCAGATGACTACCGGAAGTTTATCCCGGTGATCCGGCAATGCCAAGGTCATGGGAAAATGACACCCGGGATAACGTACGGCCGATTTCTCTCGGATGGCGTCAATGGCCCATCCCGGGACATATTCGGGCATCATGTTCAGAAAAGAAGGCAGCTGCTCGAAAAACGCATCTCTGTGAAAGTGAGAATTGAACAATAACCGGTCTGCGGTGAGGGCTGTGGTAAGGCCGGTAAACCCGAACTGATAGTCCATGCGTTCACCCGGGGCCAGGGGGTAGGTGAGCTGGTTTTCGTGAAAGTATACCAGTGACGGTGGAAACGGTGGCGGCGTTAGAGCCTTGAAATCCGCCAGGCTCATCAAATCCGTTAGAACAAGGCCGTCATACCCTTCCAGGGAGCCGATCTTTCGCGCAAATGTAATTGCAGCGCCGCGCATGCGCCATTTCCAGAAACGGGCCGGCAGGGTGACCAGATCAATGTGATGCCGGGAATGGGCAACGAGTCCTTCGGCAAAGTCCCTATGGGACCCTCCGAAAAACGGCTCCAGGAAAAGAAATTTCAGCTTATCCGCCATCGTATGAATATTACCGCAACGTTAATCCGTTGAAAGTCAAGAAAGAATTTTGGGTTAGGTCATGCCCACAGCCAATGTCAGATTCGAGTACGGATTAACGTTGCTGTGAATTAAACCCGATCGTCGAACAACTCCCTGAACTCCGGATCGCCCCGAATACCGATCCGGGTAAGAGAAAAATCATACCGAACCGGATCATCAGGGGAAAACCTCTTGAATTTTTCCGTTATCTCCAGAGCCGTGCGCATGTTCCCCTGGCGTCGGGAGGTCATCCCGGCCATTAATCCGAGCCGGTGCATATGGGTATCCAGAGGAACAATCAATTTGGCTGCCGGTATCGTTTTCCATCCCCCGGGATCTACCCGGTCCTGTCTGACCATCCACCGCAGGAACAGGTTCAGTCGCTTGCAGGCACTTCCCCGTTCCGGGCGCGGCAGCAAATGCCCCGGGTCGCCGGACACCCCGTGGTATATCCTGTCGATCAGCCGTCTCAGGGCCGGCAGCACAGTATCATCCTTTTTGCCAAGCCCGGCGTCAAAGCATTCGCCCAGGGTTCCGTATTCCAGGATCACCTGCTTAAGGCCACACAGCATTCCGGCAACATGCGCTCCGGTGGCAAACCGGTGGACAAAACCCAAAAAATCGTGGTTCAGCATCCGGGATGGTGCCGTCTGAAGATAGTGGCAGGGAGAATCCCCCATCTTTTCGAGTACAACGCCGACGCTTTTTATAATCTGATGGACCCGGCCGTATGCCAGGGAAGCGGCAATCCATGCGGCGATCTCTCGATCTTCGATGCGACCGTAGGCATAAACCAGCTCAATCGGGTCCGGGTGCACATAACGCCGGCGATTGTACTTCCGGTATAACGATTCGAGCCGTTTGCGGCTCAGTTGAATGGATAGCGCTGTCATCCGTCGAACCTATACATGAACATATATTCACCGCCCATGCGGGAGCTCCAGCGCTTATTTATTCAAAAACTGCGTCTATAGCAACAGTCAGAATTCCGTTCCGAATGTAATAATTCTACCAACTAAAAAAAGAGGCGACAGGCGCTTCACCCATTGGGTCATCGCGGGTATTCCGCAATCGGAAGATACGTGCTCACCGAGTAGCCATGGGGGTCGATCCGGAGGGACACGGCGCCGTGGGTATCGGTGCGAAGCATACGGATCCTGTGGCTGCGATACCTGCCAATGATGGTCGGATGCGGAAAGTACCGGCCTCCCTTGCGACCGGAAGAGACGATCACCCATTCCGGATCCAGGGCCTTCAGGAATCCCACGGTGCTGGAACTGCGGCTGCCGTGATGGGGCGCCGTAAAAATGTTACTGCGCAGGCCTTCGCCATGCCGAGCGATCAGCTCTTGCTCTGCTTTCGCCATGATATCGCCCGGGAAAAGAAAGGCGGTATCTCCGAATGTGGCCTTGATCACTATGGAATTGTTGTTGGTGTTCCGCCGCAACCGGCCCGGCGTGTTAGGGTGAAACCCGCCGGGAGGATAGAGTATCTCCAAAATGACCCCACCGATATCCGAGCGTTTGGGAATATGATCAAATTCCGGTGCATCGATACCCCGGGTGGTGATGATTTCTGTAAAGCGCCGGTATCCCGCAGTGGGGGCCCCCTGTCCGTTTGTCCAGACTTGATGGACATTGAAATGCCCAAGGATATACAGGAGGCCGTTCAGGTGGTCGCTATTGGGGTGGGACAGTACGATGGTGTCGACCGTGCCGATACGCTTTCGTCTCAGCAGCGGCCCGACCACACGTTGCCCCACATCGAAGGCTGTATTATCAGAGGCCCCACCGCCATCGATGAGCATACATCGACCCTTTGGAAATTCCAGAAGTGACGCACTACCCTGCCCCACGTCGATTACCGTGACCCGAAAATCCCGGTGCCAGAACCGCTGCTGAACCCAATAACATGCGTCCGCACCTCCGGCAAACAGCGCGACACAGACCAGTATCCGGGCAAATCCTGTTTGGCGCAGGTTGACCATCCCCCAAAGGAGCACGTAGTAAAGGATGATTTCTAACACGGTCGGTGCAAACCCCTCGACGGCGATGGTCGGCAGGTCATCAACATGCTGAATCACCAGAATCACCATGGACACAAGCGCTTCCGAAATATGAAGCACTGTGGCGGCTGCCGACTCGCAGAACGGTATCAGGCATAAACCCAGCAGTCCCATGGGCACGGCGCCGAACCCGATCAGGGGCACCGCGAGCAGGTTGAATAAAACGCCGACCGTGGAGACCGTGTTAAAATAAAAGAGTGTCAGGGGCAGCGTTCCCATCGTTGCCAAAAAAGACACCACCATAAAGAGCAGCAGTTTCTTCAGAATCTGCCGTGCAGGCCCCTGGGGCGGGTCACCAGCGCCGTTCAGCCGGCGAAGACCATACAGGATCACCGCTACCGCCGAAAAGGATAGTTGAAAGGAGATGGAATAGAGCGCTCCCGGATCGATCACCAACAGCAGCAGGGCGGCAAAAGCAAGCGTGTTGATCGAATCCTGTTCCCTGTTTGCCAGGGTGGCCAGAAGAAAGACAAGCACCATCAAAACAGCCCGTTGGGTCGACGGAGACATCCCCGCCACCAGCCCGTACCCGATCACCGGAATCATGGCCAGCACTGCCGCTCCTTTTCGCACCCAGCCGTCACGCAGAAAAAGTGGCGAAAAGGAGAACAGTTGCTGAAAGATGAAGAACGCAGCGGCCGCGATAATCCCGATGTGCAGTCCGGAAATGGCCAGCAAATGGCCGAGACCGGTCCGGTTGAAGCCGTTGCGCAGGTCCGACGGAATTCCGGTACGATCACCAACAAGCAGGGCTTTCAGTACACCCGCGCCAAGGCCGGTGGCGGCATGCCTGTCGATCCAGGAGGCGATGCCCAGTCGGAGGCGGTCGATGTGCATCCATAATCCGTTTCCGGCGGCGGCAGCCGTAATGCGGATGTCGCCCCCCCGGACATATGCCGACACGCGCACCTTTCGGCAGGCCATGTATCGAACGTAGTTAAATCTTCCTGGATTATTAAAATTCCTGAGCTTCCGCAGCCGTGCATGAAACGTCATACGATCCCCGGGCCGGATATGCGGGGAGGGGCCAATTGCCGTCACTCGCAGCCGGCCCACAGCCGGTTGGTCGACACCCGGGCGCCACCCAATATGTTCGGCCTGCACGATGAAGGTGGTTCGGTAGGAGCGTCTGCTCGGTAGATCACACACGATTCCGACGATCCGGGCAGGCGCTTTCCCGACGAACCGGATGAGGTGGTTCTCAGGCAATTGGGGATCTAGAATGGGCTGGATAGACAGGTATCCGAGGGAGGCCACCAGGACCAGGGGTGCGACCGACCCTTCCCGCCGTCTGAAATAGCCATATAACACAACAGCGGCATAGAATGAGACGATCCCCCAGGCCGCCGGACGGTATCCGGACACCGTCCCACCCAGAGCGATGCCGGTCATCAGGGCGATGGCCAGCGGCACCATCGGACGCCGGTACGGTTTGCCGCTGTCGCGGTCTGTCAGGTCGTGCGTGCTCACGGCACAATAGGGGTGGGGAAACAGTGTTTGAAATAGGGGCTGCTGGGCTGTTTCAGGTGGGAGGAGCCTTACTTATAGCAGAGATGTATCGGATTAAAAAGGTTTTTCACCTGATGCTGGTGCGGAAAACTTCCCGATTTCTCAATTAAACAATTTTAGGCATTTTAGGCATTTGGGAAAGCCCCATAGCTCACTCGGGTTCCCTCCGGATGGCGGCCCCGAGGTTCCGGAATTTGTTTTCGATGCCCTCGTACCCTCTGTCAAGATGGTACACCCGGCTGATGTGGGTTTCTCCGTGGGCCACCATCCCGGCAAGTATCAGGGACGCGCTGGCCCTCAGATCGGTGGCCATCACCGGGGCACCGGAGAGGTTAGGAACCCCCCTCACCAGGGCGGTGTTTCCGGATATCGTGATATCTGCCCCCATACGCTTGAGTTCGCTGACATGGATAAAGCGATTCTCGAATATCGTTTCGGTGATAATACTCTGACCGTTGGCCACGGACATCAGAGCCATGAACTGTGCCTGCATGTCGGTGGGAAACCCGGGATAGGGCAGCGTCTGGACGTCCACGCTGATGATGTCTTTCGTGCCGTATACCCGGATCGTGTCGTCGGTGACGTCCACTCTGGCACCGGTTTGGCGGAGCTTGTTGATGGAGGCGCCGAGATGCTCCGGTTGGCAGCCGACAATGGTGATGTCGCCGTCGGTAAGGGCCGAAGCGACCATAAAGGTGCCCGTTTCAATGCGATCCGGGATGATCGACACGGAGACCGGCTGAAGCTCGGACACGCCGTCGATGGTGACCACCGACGTGCCGTCGCCCTGGATGATCGCTCCCATTTGACGCAGGACATCCGCCAGGGCAACAATCTCCGGCTCCCGCGCCGCGTTTCGCAGGATGGTGGTGCCTTCTGCGAGCACTGCCGCCATCATCAGGTTTTCGGTTCCCGTCACCGTGGCGGTGTCCAGATAAATCTCGGCACCCGTCAACTGGTCGGCTTCGGCTTCGACATACCCGTGTGCAATGCCGATGGTCGCGCCCAACAATGAGAGCCCTTTCAGATGCAGGTTGATGGGCCGGGCACCGATGGCGCAGCCTCCGGGCAGCGACACACGGGCGCGTTTCATGCGAGCGAGAATCGGTCCGAGTACCAGAATGGAGGCCCTCATCTTTCTCACGAGGTCATAGGGCGCTTCGTGTTGGTTCAACCCGCCGGTGTGAATCCTGACCGTGTGGTTTTCAACCTCGATGACTGCCCCGAGGTGCTCCAAGAGCTGTTGAATACTCCGGATATCCCGAAGCATGGGAACGTTGGAATAGGTGCAGCTGCCGTCGCAAAGCAGGGATGACGTTAAAATCGGCAAAGCGGCATTCTTGGCACCGCTGATGCGTACGGTACCCTTCAGCTGTCGTCCGCCTTCAACTATGATCTTGTCCATGGTTCCGTTGTCCCGTGGGCCCGTTGGCCGGTTTGCCGGTTGGCCGGTTTGCGCGTTCGCCCGTTTGCCCGTGGGCCCGTTAGCCCGTTGGCCCGTGGGCCCGTTCGCCCGTTTGCCCGTTTGTCCCGCCAAGGCAGGATTGGCCCGTGTGTCCTGATGTTTTAGCTGTCCTCTGCCTTCTGTCCTGTGCCCTTTGACCTCTGTCTTCTGTCCTGCGTTTTCCAACCTCCAACCTCTGATCTCCACCCCGCCAAAGGTTTACCCGCCTCCGGCGGCGCCAAAGGCGACCAGGGTTTACCCGCCTCAGGCGGACAGGCAAGCCTTGAACCCTAAACCTTGCGCCCTAAGCCCTGAGCCTTGCTCCCTGAGCCCGCCAAAGATTCATCCGCCTCAGGCGGACGGGCAGGCCTCCAACCTCCGACCTCCGACCTCTGACTTCAAGCATCCAGCCCGCCAGAGGTTTATCCGCCTCCGGCGGACGGGCAAGCATCCAGTATCCCGTTCGCCCGTTGGCCCGTTCGCCGGTTTCCTGACACCTGACACCTGACATCTTAAACCTCGGAAGACAACCTTCGGCTGATATCCAGCATCCACCATCCAGAATCCAGCATCCAGTATCCAGTATCCACCATCCAGCATCCAGTATCAAGAATCCAGTATCGAGCGTTCAGCTAGTTCCCAATAAAAAAGCGCTCCCCCGACCATAGATCCGGATGGAGCGCTTTTGATGCATATGCGTAACGTTATCAGTGCTCCGCGTGATGCCCGTCGTCTTTTCCCTTTACCGTATCGTATATCGCCTTGATGATGCAGAAGGTCATGCCGATGCCGATGATGTTGAGTGCGTACCAGAGGCCGCCCATGAACACCACATGCGACATGTCCCAGATCCACTCGAAGTTAAACGGAAACATCCTCTATCCTCCTCCTGGTCTTCTTATGCCTGAGCCGGCGCCAAATCCCCGTCCGGGGCGGCCTCGGCCGCTTCGTCGATGTCTTCGGCCACCGCCGCTTCGGGTGCCGACGGTGCGTCGATCGGATTCAGTTCACGCTCCTGGGGCCACACCGGCAGGTACCGGTGGGACAGGGCAATCAGGATAACACCGTAGGCCACCGGCAGAATCGTTGTGGCCACCTCCTGCCAGCTGGGCAGATACAGCGCCCACTGGTCAAAAGGCATGATCGGAACCGCCATGACCTGGAGCACCATCACCCACCGGTTCACGGAGACACCGATGACGCCCAACACCACCGCAAGAAAAAGCAGCTTGGCATTTTTGCGTCCCTTATCGCTAACGAGAATAATGGCCGGAATCACCCCCCCCACGACGATCTCGAGAAACAAAATCCATAATCCGTAAAAGGCGTTGTTCGAATAAAAATCTATGAGGGTGAAACCCTTTGAGGGGGCCGTGACCGCCGCCCAGTACCAGGTGTCGATGATCTTGGCGATGATGTAGGTCAGAATCATCCAGCCGGATATTTTGGCCAGCAATTGCACCACATTATCTTTAACCAGCCTTTTGTTGGTGATCTTCTCGGTGATTTTGAGCAGCATGATCGTAAAGCTTGGCCCGTATGCGGCAGCCGACCAGGTGAACAGGAAAAAGGTCCAGGGCCAGATGAAGACATGCTCACGGAAGGCAAAGGGGCGTCCGAACAGTACACCGGCCACACCGCCCAGGGAGCCCTGGTGAAAGAAGCTCAGGAAGGCGCCGGTGGCCGCAAACACCGCCATGATACCATGCATATTATGGCTCAGGTGATGAAAAAAGGGCACCCGGTCGAGCTGGCGGTTTTCCAGAACCAGCGGAATGTACTCGATGGTCAGAACACCAAAATAGGCGGACAGACAGAACGCCACCTCGGTCAGCATGGAGTGCACATTCGCATGCCAGAAGATAAACCAGCCTCGCAGGGGTTGGCCGATGTCGATGGCCAGAATCAACAGTGCCGAGCTGTAACAGATAAAACCGACAAGCACGGCAAAATTGATGATATATTTCAAATCATCCTTACCGACGAGGTATCTGAGGAAACCGGTGAAGAAGGCCCCGCCGCCAAGGGCGATCACCGCAAGATCCGCCCAGATCCATAGTGCGAATCCGTAGTAGTTGTTCATGTTGGTCTGATTCAGCCCCTTGATCCAGCACAGGAACATGGCGACCACGCCCCAGATCAGAACGGCAACGACCGGACCCAGCTTCAGGATAAATTTCCACAACGGATCGCGTTGGACGCCATCGGGTATAAGTGCTCTATCCATGCGTGATAAACTCCCAATTCTCTGCGGTTACTTGGGTTTATGGAATATCCCAGTCAGTGGCTCTTAAGCTTGCCTTCCCCCTCGATGGTGTTGTCTCCGGATCGCCGCACCCACTCCCGGCTGGACAGGTAGTAGACCTTGGGATTGGTGCCCAAACGCTCGAGGATCCGAAATGCGTTGGGATTGCGCGGACGCCCCCCATGGGCCATGTCCGGATCGACCAGCTGGTGAACCTGATGATGGGGGTTGTTCAAATCCCCAAAGACAATGGCGCCGGCCGGACAGGCCTGGGTGCAGGACGTCTGGTATTCGTTCTCTTCCAGTTCCCGTCGCCCCTCCAGAAAGGCCTTGTTTTTCGCCAGTTGATATCGGTTGTAGCAGAAGCTGCATTTTTCGACGACACCCCGCACCCTAGGTGAGACATCGGGGTTGAGGAATTTTTCCATACCATCCGGCCAGACCGGATCCCACCAGTTAAATAACCGCGCTTTGTAGGGGCAGGCGCCCATGCAGTAGCGGCAACCGAAGCAGCGGGTATATATCTGGCTGACAATGCCTGTTTCTCGGCTGTAGTCCGTTGCGGTGGCCGGACAGACCGACACGCAGGGTGAATGACCGTGATCCCCTTCGCAGTGCATGCAGGGCCGGGGCAGATAACAGACGTCCGCCTCCGGAAAAGGCTTTCCATTGTTCAATCGAAAAATCCGCATCCAGGTGAGGGAAAGCAGCTTATCCGATTCGTCGTCCCGGAACGGCACGTTGTTTTCAGCCATGCAGGCGATCATGCAGGCGCCGCAGCCGGTGCACTTGTCCAGATCAATCACCATTCCATACCGATGAGTTGTAGCCCCTTTCATTCAGAACCTCGTGGTGTTTGGTGCGCGATTCACCCTTCGCAATTATCGATTCGGTCTGCGTCGGGCCTTAGGCTTTGCTCAGCTTTGCCCGGACCCCCCATGCCGCCTCGAGTCCGGAAATCGGGTCTTCCACCGAGCTCACCAGGGGATTGGTGCTGACACCGTGTTTCATCAGCTTCTTGTCATAGGGCGTCCGGCCCATCCCCCTCGGCATGGCGATCACACCGGGCATAATGCCCTCGAAAAGGTCCGTTCGGACCTCGGCTTTGCCGGCGGGTGTGGTCAACTCGGCCTTGTCCCCCTGTCGCAGGCCAAGGGACCCGGCTGTCACCGGATTGATCTGAACAAAGGCCATGCCATGCAAGAGAACGTTTTCATCGACGGTTTTGGTCATAAACGGTGTATTGCCGATAGCTCCGCTGGCCACACGCATAGAGTCGTAGGGCATCAGGACCAGCGGGTAGGTGATATCGTCGCCTGCGATGGGGACCGGGACAAAACCGTTTCGGATGCCGGCGGCGGTAAAATCGAACTTCCGGGAACCGAACATGTCGGCCCACGGGGCCGGTGAGAAGCCCTCATCCATGGCGTAGCCTTCCTCGACCAGCGTATCCCACTGATCCCCAAGGGTGTCCTGGAGGCAGACCTCGTAGTTGTCCCATGGAAAGGCATCGGCCAGGGTCCCCCCGAGGGTCTGGGCCAGCTGAATGATCACATCTCCGGTGTGCATGGTGTTGAACTGCGGTGTAACGGCCGGCCGGCAGAGCCCGATGATCGGTCTCTGAAATCCCATGGGTGCGGGAACGTCCTCGTAGCGCTCCAGATAGACATGATCGGGAAGAATCAGGTCCGCGTTTCTGGCGGTGTCATCCATGAGAGAGGAAAAACTCACCACAAACGGAATCTTGGCCATGGCCTCCGCGACGCGCTGGTTGTTTAGAAAGTCAAAGTCGGGATTGGCCCCGGAGATAAACATCGCTTCGATGGGATAGTCTTCTCCGGCGGCTACCGTTGTGAAAAAACGGTTGGGCAGCGACGCTGCAGGGTTGCTGCTGCCGGCACCGTCGAGACGCTGTCGGCGACCCCCGGCGATGGCGACTGCATCCAGATCCGGACCCGACCATTGGATGTAGCCCGGTTCGGGCAGTGCCCAGACGCCGCCCGGCCGATTGATGACGCCCACCAGGGCATTGAGCGCGTGGACGGCCATAAACTCGTTCATGCTCCCGGGGACTTCCCCCCTTCCCCTGCCGCAAATGGCGAGCGGCCGAGAGGCCCGTGCAAAGCTTCGGGCCAGGGAAACGATGGTGTTCTTCTCCACGCCGGTGATCTGCGCCACCTTCTCGGGGCTGTAGCCTGCCATAACCATGGTCTTGAAGGCGTCGAACCCGGTCGTATAGTTGCTGACGAAATCGCTGCGGTAGCGTTTTTCGAGAATGATGACATGGGCCATGCCCAGCGCCAGGGCGGCGTCGGTCCCTGGTCTGATGGGCGCCCAAATATCGGACTTGGCGGCGGTGTTGGAAAGCCGGGGCTCTGCCTGCACCACCTTGCCGCGGCCGCCCTGCCAGGCACTGTTTGCCCGGAACATGCGCACCGGAGAGCCCCACCCGTCGATAATCCCGGATCCGAAGCTCAGCACAAAATCGGTATTTTCCGTATCGAACCCGGCCATCGCCGTTTGCCCGTTCATCGCGGCAAATGTCAGCGCATAGGAGTCGCGCATGGACGGAACTGTCATGAAATTGGGCGATCCGTAGGCCGCCATGAATCGCTGCAACAGCGACGGCATCGTGCCGTAAGTCCTTCCGGAAAGACATGCCACGGATTGAGGCTGTCCGCCCTCTCTTAACTCAGTGAGTTTATCGGCGGTTTGAGCGAGGGCATCCTCCCATGAAATGGCCATCCAGCGCCCCTGGCCTCTCTCGCCCACCCGTTTAAGGGGTGTTTTAATCCGTGCCGGCCCGTAGAGGACCTGCAGCCCGGAACTGCCCAGTGGGCAGACGCCGCCGTCATTGACGGGATGGCCCGGTGTACCCTCGATTTTGACGCACCGTTCGTCGATCTTTCGAACGGAAATACCGCACCCTCCGGGGCACAACGTACACGTGGTGTTGGCGTAGGTAACCTCACCGGTTGCCGGAACCGGCGTCCAGGGCCAATTCTGAGACCAGATGGATATGTCGTCGGTCAGTTTCCAGGGCAACGGAGACAGAGCGGTTCCGGCAGCTCCGCCGATCAAAAACGACAAGAAACTTCTTCTGCCTATGTTCATAGATTTAATCCCTCAAAGACGGTATTCGGCAGCATCGGTTGGTTCTGTTATCGATGGCCCCCATCACTTGTGGCATTCGAAACAGGCACCCCGCTCGGTCTGGACGCTGCTGCCCTTTCCGGCAGGTCGCGTGCCCGGGAACGCCACATCGATGATGTTCGTGATGAACCGGGTGGTGGGCGCTTTCAAATTCCGACGTGAGGCGGCGTCACGGGCCTCTGCATGACACTTGGCACAGTCGTCCATCTTCGCCCGATCCCAGGAGTTGCGCGCGAATCCGGCAATGTTGTGCCCCCAGATATCCCGACTGATGTTGGTAATCCGGTTGTACTGATAGGGCCGCAGTGTCTCGGATTCACCGTGATAGCCGTGGCACGTGACACAGTCTTTGCCATCGTACAGGCTGTCTTCAGAAACGTGGGCCACATGGGAGAAAAACACGCAGTCGGGCTGTTTGGAGTAGATCAGCCAGGGCACCTCCCGTTCTTTCCACACATATTCGGTGACAAAAATTTCTTCATTGGGATCTTCACCGTTGACCTCTTCATGGCAATCGATGCACTGGGCCAACTTGGGTACCCCGGAGAAACTTCCATCTTCCCGGAAATAGTGGCAGCTTTGACAGCCCTCGTCGACCAGATCCAGGTGTACGGCGTGATTGAAGTCAAAGGGCTGGCTTTTCTGGGAATAAAGGAGTCTGGGGAAGATGATCCATCCGACGATGAGGCTGGCGATCAAACCGACAAAAAAGAAAAGGATGACGTACCCTATGGCGGATTCCTTTTTGGTTTCGGGTGTTGTCTCCTTTTTGTCGGCTATTTCAGCGGGAACCTCGTTGGCGTGCTCTTCTGTCGTACTCATGGACACTCCGTCGCAATCATCATGGCTTCACCGCGATGGCAAAGCCGGCGGTTAAAAAACACAACAGGCCGCTGCCTCTTCAGGCAGACTTATACAGGCACAGCAGGCTGTTTTTGCCCCTCCGCATTCTTGAGCCGCGACCACTGCGGAATTCCCTGCGGCAGGGCGAAAAATTCATGCGATGATGTATCCGCCGGACGGGTTTTTGTCAAGGGTTTTGTCGAGGGAATTATTGGCCCATCGCACCGTAACTGTGCAATCCGGGCAGAAGGTTGACACCGAAATAGGTGAACAACACCGCCATGAAACCGAGGATGGACAGGTAGGCGATCCGTCGGCCATGCCAGCCCCGCATCATCCGGGCATGAAGAAGGGTGGCGTAGACGAACCAGGTGATCAGAGACCAGGTTTCTTTGGGGTCCCAGCCCCAGTATCGGCCCCAGGCGGAGTTGGCCCACACCGCGCCGGTAATAATACCGGCCGACAGAAACAGAAACCCGAACATAATAAGCTGATAGTTCAGCTCATCGAGCACTTTCGTTTGCGGCAAGCGGTCCAGAAGGCGCTCTCTTGTCGCCGGTGCCATGCGCTGGTACAGGAACATGGCTGCGTACACCAACACGCAGGCCCCCAGAGCGATCAGAGCCGAAAGACCCCAGGGGTACTGCATAAGGATCCGGTTGAGGAGGGCGACGGCCAGAAAAAGCACGACCGGCTGGATATACACCATGCTCGATGGTTGGTCGGTTTCCCGGCCCTTTTTCATCAAATACATAAAGCTGACACCAAAGGCGATGGCAAACGCCCCGTATCCGACAAAACAGGCCATGACGTGGGCGATCAGCCAGTTGCTCTTCAATGCCGGAATCAACGGCTGGATCCGGCTGCTGATGTGGGGGGCCATCGATGCATAGGCCATGGTCAGAAAGGCGATGGGCATGGCAAACGCGCCGATGGTGCGGCTGCGGTATCGGCGTTCGACCACCAGATAGATGATCACCATCACGAACGCAAAGAACACCAATGATTCATATAGGTTGGCCAGTGGCGCATGCCCGATTCCAAGTCGATAGGACTCATACCAGCGTAGCATCAGACCGGCACCGTTTCCGATCACGCCCACCAACGAAACCCACGTCGCCAGCTTGCCCGGTCCTTCCTTCCTGAAAATCCACGCCGCGATGTATAAAAACGCCGCAAAGCCATAAATAAAGGTGATGAAGGACAGTAAATACGAGCTGTTCATACCAACTCCTTACACATTAAAACGCTGGGTTCATGGGATGGACTCAACCTCTCACATCTTCAAGTTGCCGGGCAATGGCTTCCACCCGGTTCGCCATGGAAACTTTATTGCGATGGGCGATACCGGTCACCATGACCCGGCTGCCGGATCTGGATTCCGACAACTCCACATAGACCTGCTGGTGGGACATGAAAAATGTCACAAAACAGCCGGCAATCATCAGGATAAAACCGGTATACACGATCCATACGCCGGGATCCCGGGTGACTTGAAGGCCGGTATAGTAACGCTTTTCAACCGGATCGGGTTGAAGGGGCGTGTCCGGCTGGCGATCGATCACCGCGAGTGCAAATTCCCCCCGGCGCATCCGGTCGAAACTGGGAAACTGCAGGGGCAGCACGATTTCCGTCGGGTCGCCGTTACGGGGCGTCAATTTCCCGATAATCGCCGGTCCGATGGGCTGTCCCCGGAATTCAGCGGCACGGCTGAACGACGTCCAGGTAAAGGTGCCGCCCCCTTCGGGGATGGTTATGGTTTGACCGGAAACAAGGGTTTCCTGGTAGGTCATTCCCGACTCTGTGCTGGTGAGCGACAGGGTGATGGTTTCCGGAACCGGAATCCGTTGGCGGCTCTGCGGGGGTGCCATCTCGCCATAGCTGGCCTGAAAAATATTGATGCCACGGTATCGTAGCGGATCGTTAACGATAATGTCCTTCTGTAGGACGGATTTTCCGTTCTCCACGATCGTCAGACTGGACCGGAATTCCTTCGGCTGACCGGTATTGTAAAAGCTGAGGTCGAAATCGTCACACCGGATGGCAAAATCCAGTTTCTTGGTTTCCGAGGAATTTCTCAGGCGGACGGTATCCACGCTTTCGCCCTCGGGGATGTTGACAAAGCCGTCGAATCCGAACATGGAACCGACAAGCCCGCCCATCAGCAATAAGATGACGCTCAAATGGACAACGTACACTCCCAGGCGGGCCCAACGCCACTTTTCGGCAAACAGGGCGACACCCGTATCTGTGGGGGTGATGTCGGTGTGGTGGAACCGCTTCGACAGGAAGGCCCGGTAGGTGCCCGATAAACGATCCGGCACGACGGGGGCCTTGAATTCGTGACGGTTTTTCCGGGATCGGAACCGGGCAGGCGTGAACCGGGGATTTCCAGGGAAGATGATTTTCCAGGTCAACGACAGCCGATCGATGGAGCACACCAGCACATTGGCGGTCAACAATAATATCAACATCTGGAACCACCAGGAATGATACATGTCGAAGATGTCCAGGACATCGAATAGGCGGTAGAGAAAAGGGCCAAACGCCTGAAAGTAAACCCCGGGATCTTCATTTTGGGGGATCAGGGTACCGATGATGGACGTGATGGCAAGCGACAACAACACGACAATGGTCAACTGGAGGGATGCAAAAAATTTCCATATGTTATTCAGGTAATCGGCCGAGACGTTCTCTGGGTCCATTCACAGCCCTTTCCGGTGAGCCCGGGCATGCGATACCGTCCGGGTAACAAAAAAGATCACTCTCCATAGCAAACCCTCAACGTGGGGGCAACTCATTGGAAGTTCAAAGAATCCTTGACAAAAATGAAAAAATCATTAGATTCGACCCGAATTAGGGGCCACGCATTTTTCAGCTATGGCGGGTCTACAAACGATTCCCCAAGAAAACCGCGAATTTTAATATAAGGACACTTTTTTGTATGAAAAGTCCTGTGTACGAATTTTTGGGATGTGTCGCCAACCTGCGGCGGGCCCTCCCGGAGGGTGTATCAAGGGGCCTTTGTCATGCCGTGCTGAACCGAACCGCCCAGCCCCACGCAAGCGTTTACCAGGAGGGTCGTGCAGGCGCGGTGCACCTCACCGGCCCTTGGAGAATATCATGATTGAAGTTAGGGAACTGACCAAAGTGTTTGACGTGAAGACCGCTGTGAACAGCGTCTCGTTCACGGTGGAAAAAGGCGAAATCCTTGGATTTCTCGGACCCAATGGCGCCGGGAAGTCCACCACCATGCGCATGATCACCGGATTTCTCCCACCCAGCAGCGGCACAGCGGTCATCGGAGGCTGCGACATTGTCGGGGATTCCCTGAACGCCCGTCGTAAGATCGGATACCTGCCTGAGAATGCCCCGGTCTATCGGGAGATGCGGGTCACCGACTTTCTGAATTTCTGCGCTGAGGTTCGCGGCGTGGACAGCGGCTCGCAGCAGGCACGGGTGGATGAAACCATCGAAAAGTGCTTTCTTTCGGATGTGCGTTTCCAGACCGTCGCCACGCTGTCGAAAGGGTTTAAGCAGCGGGTTTGCTTCGCCCAGAGTATTCTGCACGACCCGGAGTATTTGATTTTCGATGAACCCACGGACGGGCTTGATCCGAACCAGAAGCACGAGGTCCGGCTCATGATACGGGAAATGTCGGCTGAAAAGGCGATCATCCTCTCTACACACATCTTAGACGAGGTGGACGCCGTCTGCAGTCGAGCCATCATTATTGCCAATGGCAAGATTGTGGCAGACGACACCCCGCAAGGGCTCAAGGCCACGTCACCGACCCACGGAAGTCTTATGGTGCGAATCACCGCCGAAGAGCCGAATGCCCTGCTGATGCTCCTGAAAGCAGAGCCCGGCGTCAAGGCCGCGGAGATTCTCGAGCAGAGTGACCGCCATGCCCGCATCCGAATCTTTCCGGAAAACCCCGATGCACCGCCCATTGCCGATCGAATTTTAGCGATGCTGTCGGCTCGGTCCGCCACGGTGCACTCGTTGCTTGTCGAAGAAGGACGACTGGACGAGGTGTTTCGAGCCATTACGACCAGTTGACAACGGAAGATCTTCCGTCACGGAAGGAGTACTGGAGTACGATGAGAACAGCAGAATCTATTCGCTCTATCCGCGCCATATTCAAACGCGAACTGGCCGGTTATTTTGGGTCACCCGTCGCCTACGTGTTTATCGTGATCTTTTTGCTGCTACTCGGTTTTTTTACCTTCTACATCAACCATTTTTTCGAGATGGGGCAGGCGGACCTGCGAAGCTTTTTCGAATGGATCCCCTGGGTATTTATGTTTCTGGTGCCGGCGGTCGCCATGCGGCTGTGGTCAGAAGAACGTCGATTGGGCACCTTGGAACTGATGTTAACCCTTCCGATTACCATTTTCGAGGCGATTCTCGGAAAATTTTTAGCGGCCTGGGCCTTTCTGGGAATTTGTCTCCTGCTGACCTTTCCGATGGTGCTGACAGTCCTCTACCTCGGGAGTCCGGACATGGGCGCTATCTTCACCGGGTATGTGGGCAGCTTCCTGATGGCCGGCGCATTTCTCAGCATCGGTTCCATGACCTCTTCGCTGACCCGGAGTCAGGTGATCAGCTTCATTATCGCCGTCGTGATATGCCTGTTCTTCATACTGGCCGGTTATCCACCGATCACCGAAATTTTTTCCGGGTGGGCTCCGAAATGGTTGATGGATCTGGTTGCCCAGATGGGCTTTCTGCCCCATTATGCCAGCATCAAGCGGGGAGTTCTGGATGTCAAGGACCTGCTGTACTTTTTTTCGGTGATCTTTTTCATGCTGGCCGTCAATGGGGCCGTTTTGGAGAACAGAAAAACCGCTTAGCCCGAACACTTCAAAAACGTTCTTCAACGGGCCGACGAAAAGACACACAAAGAGATTGGAACCCATGAGCGATCAGAACAAAAACGTCACCAAGTCCCTTTTCTCTGTGGGCGGCATGCTTCTGCTGTTGGTCATTGTCGTTCTGGTGAATCTGCTGGCATCCCGTGTCAATCTGCGCTGGGACCTGACCCATGACAACATTTATTCCCTGTCGGACGGAACGAAAAAAATATTGTCCGAGATGGAACGGGATGTGACCATCAAGCTGTTCTATCCCAGAAGCAATGCCGGCATTCCCGTCTCAATTAAAAACTACGGGAACCGGCTGATCGATTTTCTCGAGGAATACGAATTATACAGCAAGGGCAAACTACGGGTGGAGATCTTTGATCCGGAACCCGATTCGGAAGAGGAAGAATGGGCCCAGAAATACGGCATCGACGGCATCAAGCTGCCCTCTGGTGATCAGATTTATTTTGGCCTGGTCGCTGTGGCCGCCGACCAGGAAGAAACGATCCGGATGCTGGACCCGTCCGCCGAACAGCGCCTGGAATACGACATCACCCGTATTGTCGCCCGGGTTCAATCACCGGACAAAATCACCATCGGCGTCATCAGTGGTCTGCCGGTTTTCGGAGGGGCAAGGACCAATTTTCAGCCCTCCGGCCAGGGACAGCCGTGGTTGTTCATCCAGGAACTGAAAAAGACCTACAACGTGACGGAAATCTCTCCGGTTTCAAAGACGGCGGTCAGCGACGACGCCATCGACCTGCTGCTGGTCATTCATCCCAGGGATATGAGTGAGGAGATGACCTATTACTTGGACCAATACATTCTTGGAGGCCGCAACGCGCTGATCCTGGTGGACCCGTCTGCGGTCATGGATATGAATCCCGGCATGCTCAAATCCTCTGGTTTGCCGAAACTCTTCAAACAGTTCGGAATCCGCATGGACACCACCAAAGTTCTGGTTGACTTTGGCCTGGCCACACGGCTTCGGGATCAGAACGGCCAGATCGAAGAAAATCCATTATGGGTGTCGCTAAAACCGGAATCATTTAATGCCGACAGTGTGATCACCGCCAAGCTGGAGGGTATGCTGCTGCCGGTGGTCGGGATGATCGAAAAAATTCCCGATCATTCCGTTACCTATGAAGCGCTGCTCCGGTCGAGCAATTACTCGGGCCTGACGGATGCGTTCAAAACGCAATTCGGGGCAAGCGAACTGCGGCGGGACTTCACGGCGACAGCGGAAATCTACGATCTGGCCGTCATTCTTCGGGGTTCCTTCAAGACGGCGTTTCCGGAAGGCAACCCCGTGCCCGCGGGTACCGGCAAGACCGATACGGATACGGGCGCAGACAGAGAGCTCTCCCCCCATTTGTCCGAAAGCCGACAGCCATCGACGCTGCTGATTATGGCCGATACCGATTTTCTCTTCGATGGATATTATGTCAATCGGCAGAATTTTCTCGGGTTTGAAATCGCCAATATTTTCAACGACAACTTGAACTTTCTACTTAACAGCATTGAATTGATGACCGGCTCCGAAGACCTCATCGATATCCGTTCCCGGGGAACCCACGAGCGACCATTCGAAAAAGTTCAGGAGCTGGAAGAAAAAGCCCAGGCGCGCTGGTTGGCCCGGGAGCAGGAGCTGGTGCGAAAAGTGGAGGAAACAAATCTCAAGCTCCGGCAGCTTGAGCAACAGAAAGATGCCTCCCAGAACCTGATTTTGAGCGAAGAGCAGGAAGCGGAAATTCAGCGTTTCCAGGAAGAAAAAATCCGAATCAACCGCCAGCTCAAGGACGTGCGGCGTAATCTTCGCGCGGACATCGAGCGGCTCGGCAACCGGATAAAATTCATAAACCTTTTCGCCGTAGCGATTCTGGTGAGCCTGGGCGGCGTTTTTTACGGACTGTATCGGCGTAGGAAAGGTTTTTCCGAGTGAGGATGGATCGAGCACGATGAAACTAAAGACACTTGGGGTGATGGCGACTGCCGTCGTGGTGCTGGCAGGGCTGGCGTTTGTAATATTTCGGCCTGGGGACAGGTCGGTTAGAGAAACGCCCATGGGACAAAGACTTTTCGAAGACCTTATGGTCGGTGATATTGCCCGTATCCGCATCACCGGTCACGACGGTCGTGTGGCGTTCCGGAACACGGAAGACGGATGGGTCGTCGTCAACCGGAACGGCTTTCCGGCAGAATTTTCGAGAATCGCCGAACTCGTCAAAAAGGTCCAGGACCTGAAAATCGGACGCAGTTTTCAGGCATCGAAAGAGATTCAAACCCGATTGGCGCTGCTGATACCTGAAACGAGCGACGTGCCGTCGACCCAAAAAGGGACCCGAGTCCGATTCGAAACCGAGCAGGGCACCGCCCTGGTCGACCTGGTGGTTGGAACTGCCCGTCAAAGTGACTCCGGTTCGGGCGGACAGTATGTGATGCCGGCGGATGGCGCCACGATTTACCTGGTCGACAAAACCTTTAAATTTCTCCAAACAACCCCTGTCGAATGGCTGAACAGAGAACTGTTAAACATCGAGACAGATCAGGTGCTTCGTGTCGAATGCTTCTCTAACGCCTCAGGAAAATCCCTGTATACCCTCATCCGATCGGCGCCCGGGATGGACTTCGAGCTAAAACCCGTGCCGGCATCCGGAGCGGTGGCCCCGGCCGAACTCAAACGCGTCGCTGAAGCTCTCACACCGTTGAGAATAGAGGACGTGCAGGCTAAAGAAAAACCGATTTCAGGACGACATCGCTTTGAGTATACCCTTTCAGACAGACGACGATATACCGTTACAATCGGAAATAAGGAAGACGTCGGCGATGAGAATGCGTTGTATCCGGTGCAGGTGGGCGTCGATGTGATCGAGGGTGAAAATGGATCTCCGGAGGAACCACCCCCCGAATCTGCAACACAGGTCGAAAGACAAAGACGTCTATTTGAAAAATGGATTTTTCTTGTTTCGGAATGGGAAATCGATAATTTTATCTCCGATCCCCTGAAACTGATATCGCCGGACGAGAAGGGTTGATTTCTACGCGCAGGTGAAATGTGGCATATATGCCGGATGGTGTTTACGACCGCCGGACCCGTCCGGTTTGCAGACTTTCCAATGATCCGATCATACGTTATTCACTGTCCCCGCTCTATGACCCCATCGTTGCACCCGGACGGATGACCACGGTTGCGGCCGTGCTGTTTTCCAGGTATTTTTTCGCGATATCAGAAACCTCTTCTGTGGAAATGGTTGCGTAATCTTTCTCAATGCTCCGCGACCAATCGAGCTGCTGCGGATAACGGGTGGCTCCAGTCAATACCGTATTGAGCCAGTACCGGTTGTCCCGGCGCATATCGTTGATTCCAGCCACCATGGGATCAACGACACGCCGAAGTTCATCATCCGTGACGCCCTCCCTGGCCAGTAATGCGGCGATACGCTTCACTTCCCCAATCACTTCGGTAACCCTCCCCGGATCGGTGGGAATCACCACTTTTAATACACCGTAGCCGTCATAGGCCCGGCTGGGGGCGTTGTAAGCCCTTGGCGAATAGGCAGCGCCCAGCTTTTCCCGAATCTCTTCCCGCAGCCGCTCGGAAAAGACACCGGCCAGCACCGACAGCCGCCGGGTTCGCCGGATGTCCCATATATCGGCAGTCGGATATGCCACAACAACGAGACTTTTCGGAATTTTGGTCTGCACCGTCAGCTCCCGGGACTGGCTTTTCGGAAAAGACGGCAGGTCGGTCCGAACCGTGTCGGTGGCCATTCGGCGCGGCAAGCTGCCGAGGTATTGCGCCGCCGATTGGATCACGATCTCTTCCGTAACATCCCCCACCACCGACACCTCCAGGGGTCCGTTCTGAAGCGCCGCTAAAATCCACCGTTCGATGTCTTCCAATCGGATCGCATCGATCTCAGAAAGGTTCGGAAAACCGAAACGTGAATCGCCGCCGGCTAAAAACCGGGTCCCCGATAATTCCATGCCGCCATCCACCGATCTGGACAGCTCGGCATATTCCTGGCGAAAACGCTGTTTCACAAGCTGAAAGGCATCGTCACGGAACGCCGGATCCAGGAAATGGGCATTCAGCAGTTGAAATAGAAGCGGTACCTCATCCGGGACGCTTTTACCCTCGAACAGAAAAGAATCCCCCTTGACCCGAAAAACAACGGCCGTGTTGGTCCCGGCCGTGGCTCTGGCCAGCTCTTCTGCGGTAAGGCGCCCCAATCCGCTTTCGTTAACGACCTGTTCACTGAACTTAGCCAGCCCGGGCCTGTCTGTCCATTCGGAGGACTTCCCGGAACCGAAGCTGACAGTGATGCGTACTTCGTTTGCTTTAAAATCGGTGCGCTTCACATTCAGCCGAACGCCGTTGTCGAACTCGACCTGGGTCAGCCCCAGGTCCTCTATGGTCCTCCGGTCCGTGATCCGTCCGATGTGATCAGGCTCCGGCAAATAAGGAAACGCCACCGCTTCAGCAGGTCTCGGCGGTGCCACCCGTTGCGCGGTGCTCGTCTGAAACGCCGTCAAGACATCTTTGTCGCCGTTCGCCAATTGCGCATTTCCGGTCACCATTACCAGGCGGTGGTCGGGACGCCAGATATTTCGAAACGCCCTTTCTACGGTGGGAAGATCCAGGGTTTCGATGAACGGAGAAAAGAGTTCCTGCTCCTGAGCCGGCGAAAGGAAAACCTGATTGCTGTTCAAGCTTCGTATGATAGTCCGGGAAAGACGACGGCTCTCCCGGGTAGACGCGGTCCGGGCAGCCTTCTTCAGATCGGCAAGGTAATCCTTCTTCACCCTGTCCAGTTCCCCTTGGGTAAATCCATGAACCAGCGCCTGCCGAAGCGTCTGTTCGATTTCTGCCAGGGTCTCCTGCCAGCGTTCCGGGTCTCCGTCGGCAGTGATTTCAGAGTATCGAATCCGACTCAGGTAAATTCCGGAACTGATCGTTGCACTGGTATACGGCGCGTCCGGTCTGCTCAGCCTGGCATCGAGACGATATTGAACGATCTGATCGGCGATCTCCCGAACCAGCATGTCTTCCTGGAAAGCTGCCGAATCGGACTGTTCCGGAATTCGCGTTAACTTCTCAATGGCGACGGAGGTGGTGCCGCTCTCCCTTTCGAAGTGGTAAAATGAACGAGTGCCTGTGTGCTTGATCGGTCCGAGATCCGGCTCCGGGATCGCCGGCGCTCTGTGTTGCAGGGAAGTGAATCGTTCTTTGATGAGCGACTCCGCGACGTCGATCTCAAACTCGCCGACCATCACCAGGACCATCCTTTCGGGTCGGTACCAGGTATCGTAGAAGTCTTTAAGTTCTTTCCGGTCCGCGGCACGAAGGGCCTCATCGGTACCGATGGGCAGTCTTTTCGACACCAAGGCATCCGGAAATTCAAAGGCCATGGCTTTTTTGAACGTGCGATAGGATGCCGAATCGCGGGTTTGCTTTTCAGCAAGGATCACCCCTCTTTCACGTTCCACCTCGGATTCCAGCAGCAGTGCACCTTCGGCGTAATCGCCCATCACAAGAAGGCCCTGTTCGATGCTGTCCCGTGAGCCATCCGGGAGTCGAATGTCGTAAACGGTTTCGTCAAATCCCGTGTGGGCATTCGCATCCGCACCAAACCGCATACCGATGCTCTGGAAGTATTTGACCAGTTCTCCCGGTTCGAAGTGGGTCGACCCGTTGAACAGCATGTGTTCCAGATAATGTGCCAAACCGCGCTGCTCTTCCGTCTCGAAAAGTGAACCGGCTTGAATATTCAAGTGCATGTAGACACGATGCTGCGGTTCGGTATTGTGCATGAGCACATATCTGAAGCCGTTGGGCAATCGCCCAAAAACTACGGCTGGATCGGGCTCGAGATCGCTGAGCTCATGGGGCCACGGAGGAGTTGTTTGATGGGCCGCCGAAAGCGTGGAAACCGTCGCGCCCGGGTTTGTCTGGCTGCAGGCGAGTAGACCGAGCACCTGCAGCAGGAAAAGAGCGGTCAGGGTCATGCGAAACATGTATTTTTTAGGAACCACCATGATGTCAATGCTGCCCTTTCGATGTGTGGTATGCCGTCAACGGTCTGAACATAACGCAGAGTTAGGAAAATACAACACGCCCGATCATCACGCTGAGCAACGAGATTTTAAGGTGGTTACCATACGTATGTTCCGTTTGCAGCCATATGGAAACGATAACCGCAGAGTCGCCGGGCTTTGCAGTGATCCGTTGATCGCAAAATGAATCGGACCGCAATTCCGGCAATCGCTATAAACGACTCGCCGGAGGCCTGTTCCGTTTCACGAAGATCGGCCCGCACCTGTCGGAACACTTTTACGGCACCTGCCGTAGGCAGGTTGGATATGATAGATGGTCATCAGGGCGCCAAAAAAAAGTCTTCACTGGACCGTTGTGCCACAGTGAAGACTTTTTTAGTGCAGGCAGGGTGTGTTAACGCTGTAAAACGGCCCGTTGAACCACGGAATGCGTCTGAGCACAGTCCACAGTAAAGGGATCAGGGCAGGTGTCCCACGTTGCCGACCACCGGGGGCCGGTAAATGCTGCCACGTGCCGCCCGGGCAAGCGACCGGCAGGTGATGCCCATGGATGCCGTCTCTACTTTTTTACGTACACGCCGCGAGATTTGGCGGTAATATCGCCCCGTTTGGACAGCTTGTAGAGTGCATTGCTGAGCTGACGGGCTTCCAGTTTGGTTTTCGCCTTAAGGGAGGCGATCGTCACGCCTGCCTTGCTGCGCTTGATCGCATCGTAGACAGAGTCCAGCACGGTAGCGCCCTTTTTGGCAGCAGCCTTTTTGGGAGCAGCCTTCTTGGGAGCAGCCTTCTTGGCAGGTTTTTTCTTGGGAGCAGCCTTCTTGGCAACTTTCTTCTTTGGAGCTGCCTTCTTCACGCTTTTGGCTTTTTTCTTTGCAGGAGCTTTCTTCGCCGGCGCTTTAGCGGCAGCGACCTGGCCCAACTGCTTGTTTAATTTGTCTACCTTCTTGGACAACTCCGCCAGTTGTTTAGAAACGGAGTTTAGCTGGGTTTGCAGTCTTTTAACCATTTCAGACCTCCTTTTGTGAGTTGAAGGAAAAATTTCTACTGGTAGTCAAATGTGCTACTAATACAAGAAAATAGAATTGTCAACAAGTTATGCTCATATCGGTATCTATCCCGAGGTTTGGTTTAGATCTTTTCCGGTATTTTTCGGCTCAACCGAAGTGTTGACAACCGTTTTAACCTGTGAAAGATAGAGTTTTTCCGGCACCCCTTTCGGAAGGGATCGGAAAGATCAGTTCCGCAACACTTCAAAGAGATTTGTTCTATCCAATAGGTATGGATTTGTTTATGGCCCCGTCCTCCGACATCTTTTCCGGAAAGAATTTTGATAGAGCGCTTCGGATTCCCTACAGCGATGAACTAAACCCGGTCCAGTTGGAAGCCGTCGAGTACACAGAAGGCCCCTTGCTGGTTATTGCAGGCGCCGGAAGCGGGAAAACCCGCACGATCACCTATCGCGTGGCACGTCTGGTTGAAGAACAGGTCCCGCCCGAGTCGATTCTTCTTTTAACGTTTACCCGTAAGGCGTCGCAAGAAATGCTGGCGCGCGCCGCCGATCTTCTCGATGACCGATGTGCAAGGGTTGCCGGCGGGACATTTCATTCTTTCGCGAATATGGTTTTGAGACGACATGCTCGATGCGTTGGCTATACTGCCGGCTTTAGCATCCTTGACAGGGCCGATTCCGAGAGCCTCCTGGGAATCATCAGAAAGGAGATGGGCCCTTCTGTCAGGACACGGTCGTTCCCCAAAAAGCAAACATTGGCGAACATCATCAGCCGCTCGGTGAACAAAGGACAGGCGATCGAGGACGTCGTTTACGACGACTACCCTCATTTTACCTCCTGCCTTGACGACATACTGGCAATGGCGACTGCCTATCGCCGGCGTAAAAGGGAACATCAATTTCTCGACTATGACGATCTGTTGATCTACCTGCAGATGTTACTCGTGCAAAATCCGGATATTCGAGATCGTCTATCGGCAGCCTACCGGTACATCATGGTGGATGAATATCAGGACACAAACCACATTCAGGCGGACATCGTGTATCGGCTTGGCGAAATTCATCGGAATGTCATGGTCGTGGGAGACGATGCGCAAAGCATCTATGCCTTCAGAGGGGCCAACTTTGAAAACATTTTCCGCTTTCCCGAGATGTTCTCCGACACCAAAATTATCCGGCTCGAGGAAAACTACCGAAGCATTCAACCCATTTTAACGCTGACCAACTGCCTTATCGAGCAGGCACAGCAAAAGTTCTCCAAAACCCTGTTTACCCGAAAGACGGGCGGCGACTTGCCGGTATTGGTCGCTACCGGCGACGAGAACACTCAGTCGCGCTATATTGTGGAAAAAATTATGGAGCTCCGGGAGCAACAGGTGCCGCTTCATCAAATCGCGATTCTGTTTCGGGCCGGATTTCACTCCTTTGACCTGGAGATCGAACTGGGCCGGGAAAATATTCCGTTTATCAAATACGGTGGTTTCAAGTTCGTGGAGTCGGCCCATATCAAGGATGTGCTGGCCCACTTGAAAGTGATCGCCAATCCTGCGGATCGCGTCAGCTGGTATCGAATTTTGCTGCTTATCGAAAAAATCGGCCCGAAAACCGCCCAGGTCATCTATAATGCGATTCAACACGAGGGCACCGGTCATTCTGGATTTCTGTCAATCAGTCAAAAGTCGAGAAACCCGGAGGGCGTCGAAAATCTCAAGGCCCTGTTTTCGACCTTGGACAGAGAACCCATGTCCCTGTTTGAAATCGGTGAAGTGTTACTTGCCTACTATTTCCCGCTGCTCAGAGGTCGTTATGACGATTACCCGAAAAGAGCAAAAGATTTGGAACAGTTACTGGCAATCATGGAGCGCTATAGGAACATAGAAGAGTTTCTGGCCGATATGGCCCTGGAACCGCCGACCGCGAGCATCGAGAACAGACTGTCTTCGCGTGCACCGTCCCACGATCATCTTGTGCTGTCCACGGTTCATTCGGCCAAGGGCTTGGAATGGCAGGCGGTATTCGTGATCTGGGCCCTTGACGGCCGTTTTCCTTCCATCCACGCGCTACGGAACGAGACGGAACTCGAGGAGGAACTGCGGTTGATGTATGTGGCCGCGACACGGGCGAGGGAGCGTCTCCACTTCACCTACCCGATTCAGGGTTATGACCGCGGCGCCGATATGTTCCTTACGCACCCCTCACGCTTTCTGGAGTACATTCCATCGGATGTCTTGGAGCGTCTGGAGGTGGGTATCGACGGGTATTATGACCGGTACTAGGTATTGGGTATTTGGTACTCGGTATTCGGTTCTATCGAGAGCTTCCAAGGCACCCAATACCGAGTACCAAATACCCAATACCGAGTACCAAATACCTAATACCCAATATCTATTCTGAAAAGTGTTCTGCCGTGTAAACCTGGACTTCCACGTCCGGATCCGTCCAGCAGTCTTTCTCCATACCGGCCTTTTGACAGAGATGCTGCAAAAACACTTTCTTGTCCGGAATCTGGTCCCAAACCTGGGGGAGAAATGTGGCCCGATGCCACCCTTTGGACAAGATCACACCGTGCACGCCGGGTTCGAGCTTTTCAAGCAAATCACTGCTGTCGCGGAACTCAAGGATCTCAGGCACGGTCAGGAGGCTGACCTCCAGGTCCACTTCGCCGTACTCCTCCGGGCTGAGAGCGGGGAACCGGGGATCGAAAAATGCGGCATTGATGGCGTTTTCCGCTATCCCTTCGGCCAGGGGCTTTACCGGTTCAATCGTCCCGATGCACCCCCTCAGCATCCCTTTTTTGTGGAGTGTGACGAAGCACCCCCGCTTTTGCCGAAGTACGGGCGGCAACGGCTCCGGCTGACGAACCGCTTCTTCCTTCTTCAATTCTGCAGCAACCGTCGACCGGGCCAGTCGCATGAGAAGCGCTCTGTCGGCATCATCCAGTTTTTCCATGCACTCTTCCTTTGGTATCGGGGTATCCCTTGCGAAATTCCCGGAACCTTCACGACGACATATCCCCGTGGGGTCAATTCAGGAAAACCTTCCAGACAAACAACGCAAGGGCAGCCAGCGCCACCAGAAAGACAGCGTATGAAATCCAGTCTACCGGTTTCTTGGCGATCCCGTTGCGATCCACCGATCCGACTCGCGACTTGCAGAAAGGGCATTCGATGGCATCCAGCTTCATGTGCTCAAAGCATTCGTAACACTTCTTGGTTGAGAATTTCTTCTCGCCCTTTTCTTGATCCCGTGCCATAGCGCCTGATCCTCCACCTCGAAAGTTTTCCCGTGGCTAGTTCAAAAACTCTTCTTCGATTTCGACCCTGCTTTGGTCCCTGACCTGGGTCAGCCATTCACGATACGCTTTTTGCTGCTTTTGCCGCGTCAGCATCTGGACGACATTGTCTTTTTCCGTCTCGAACTCGTTTGGCGCCGGGTATTTCCGATTCAAAAAGCGCATGACGATATAGCCCTTGCGGCCTTTCAGCACATCCTGAGCCAAAGGGGCATCAGAAGAGAGCGTGAAGGCCGCATCGATCAATGCCGGCTCGTATCCAATTTCCGGGATGGGCGCGTTTCGTTTAAAAAAACCGCTCTGAACAGGCTGCACCTTCATGTCACGGCCGGCCTCGGCCATGGTTTTTCCGTCTTTGAGCGCTGTTAGAAACGCCTCGGCAGCTTCACGGGCGCGTTGATCCTGTTGCTGTTTTATAACGTCGGCGCGCACCGCTTCCTTGACAGCCTCCAACTCGGGGATGGCCGCAGGTATTTTTTCCACGACCTGGAGGAGGTAGTAGCCGTCGTCAAAATCCTGGATATCGCTGATTTCCATCAACGGAAGCCCAAAGGCGACATCCCCGAATTTACCCCGGTTTTTCACACCCTGGGCCGGGCCCTGGCGCGTGATGGGAGGGGTCGTCTGCACAGCCATTCCCCTGGCTTTGGCCGCCATCAGAAGATCATCCCCCTCAAACGACTGGTCGAAGACAGCTTCTGCCGCGTCGAAGGCCAGATTTTTTGCCCGGTTCTGGGTAAGTTTGCGGCGGATCTCAACCGTGGCCTCTTCAAGGGATTCCGTTTTCGCTGGGTTGATCTTTTCTACCTTGATAATGTGCCAGCCGAATCGGGTTCTGACCGGATCGCTCACATCACCGACATTCATGGCGAATGCCTTGTCCGAAAATGGCTTGACCATATCGCCCCGCTTGAACGCACCGAGGCTGCCGCCACGAATATTTGACGGACCTTCAGAGTATTGACGGGCCATGTCCCCAAAATCCGCACCGTTGCGGATCTTTTCCAGGACGTCCTCTGCCTTCCCACGAGCCGTCTCAACGTCGCCCTCCGGCGCATCGGACGGCACCTTGATCAGGATGTGCCTGGCCTGCACGGTTTCTTCGGTTTTGAATTCCGCGGCGTTGGCCAGGTAATAACTTTCGATATCGTCGTTGGGAACAATCGCCTCATCTGTATACAAGCCGGGCTCGAACTTGATGTAACGGACGTTCACTTTCGGTTCGGTCTGGTAAGCGCTCGGATCCTTGTTGAAGTGGGCGGCGATCTCGTCTTCTGTCGGGGCAACTTCTTTAAATCCGGAAAGGTTAAAGAGCACATACTCCACATCGACCGCCGCGTTCTGCCAGCGGTGCCATTCCATGGCCTCCCCATCGGCCACTTTGATATTCGAGGTCATCAGGCTGCTCATCCTGTCGGCGAGCATCGCATCCCGCTGGCTCATTTCAAACTGCTCGGGGGTCATGCGATTTTGGTCCAGCACACGCCGGTATAGATCGGTATCAAATACCCCCGCCCTCTGAAACGCCGGAATACCGCGAATGGCGTCGGCCAGTTCTTCATCGGTAACCCGCAGGTTCATGGACTCGGCTTCCTGGATGATCAGCGCCCGGTCGATAAGCCCATCGATGGCCTGTTGATTGACGTTAAAGGACTTGAGCATCTCGTCATCCAAACGATTGCCGAATGTCTGGCGAAGCTGTTCCACGATGTTATTGTACGCGTTCCGATACGCTTCGATGCTGATGGCCTGGTCGTTGACCACGGCTACCCGGGTGGTCCTCTCGTCTGTGAAACTTCCGATCCCCCAGAAAACAAAAACGATCACGATGGCACCGAGGATGAACTTGATCATCCAACTCGTCGCATAATCCCGCATTAACCTGAGCATAGTGTTTACCCTCGCATAAAACCGTGGATCGGTTTTATGAACCCCATGGGTTCCATATAGTGTTAGAAGTTCGCGCCGTTGGTCGCATCCCCGTTATCGCTTTATACAATAATGGACAGGGGGCGTTTGCTTTTATCCATTTTTGAGCCAACCGAGTTCCCGCAGAGCCCGCACAGGTATTCGAATTTTTCACCATCCGGCAGGACCAGCAACAAACGCTCACGCACCGGGACCGACTGTTTGCAACGGGTACAGTACAACTCGGTGGCGTTGAATTCCTTATACATTCCCTCCGGTTGTTCCGGCTCGTCATATGGCGGCGTGAAGTGTCTTGAGTTCATGACGCCTCCTTTCTTCTGAAATGGCTTGATCAGCCCCGGCCGCCATGTCGGCTTCCGGGAATCCATCCGAACCACGGAAGCTCCCGGCGCTTTCCGGAAACTTCAAATTTTGAATGATATCAATTTATTATATTGTCGTAAACGATATATTTTATTTCTCTTATGGATCTTTGTCAACACGTTCCTATGGTCGCCTCCCCCCGCAACGCATTATGTATTGACAGAGCCCCCTTGTTTCAGATAGACACATAATTCTTGTTCGGGGCTGTAGCTCAGCTGGGAGAGCGCATGACTGGCAGTCATGAGGCCAGGGGTTCAAGTCCCCTCAGCTCCACCACTGTTTATAAGGGTTTAGGAGGTTTATTTCTTCTAAACCCTTTTTTAATAAGCTTTTTGGAGACATGCCTGTATAAACCTTCACCCAATAGAAATTTACTGGGTGTTAGCATGTTGTGATATGGCGGGAAAATCCGGATTTCTGACATTTTCTGACGTGGAACTTTTCGATGGTGACCTCAACCCGTTCATTAGGTTAATCGCCGCCGCCTTGTGCGCCTTCCATAATTTGATGAAGTTGCGTGCACTAATTCTGGTGGTGAACACAACTTATCTTTCAAAGATCGGATATAAACACCCTCGACCTCTTGACGCCACATCATGTGAGATGGCCTAAAACCCTTCCCGGTTGTATGTTTTGGAATCCCTGCTGACATTCAAAGACCCGTACCGGATTCCCTCTGTGGCTGGTTATCGTTTTTCCCAAAAGTGGTAATCGGCTCCTTAGATCGTCGACTCTTCAATCTCCCCTCATCGGTAACTTATTAGATTTACAAGTAATTCTTAAATAAGGTGTTTTTTGCATAATTCTTGCATATTCTAAATAAGTTGCATGTAACAAATCCAATGATAAAGCCAAACCTGCCGTAAGACAGGGACGGAAAGCCACGGGTCTCTCCGGGGCGGTGCCACAGATCCATGTAGTGAGAGAAAGCCGGGCTGCCGAGTAAGGTGATTCGGCTTTCCATTTTAGGGGATTTTGATCCGACGCCGCAACATCTCAGAGGAGGTAATGGACATGAGAACCAAAATCATATTGTTATCTTTGCTCATGGTCTTAGCTTTTTCTGAAAATGATGCAGCCGCAATGATGGTGATTGGTACGGGAGAAATAACAAGCGCTGGTGCCGGCAACGGGGGGCAATACCAACTCATCTATCACGAAGCATTGGACATTACGTGGCTGGATTTTTCTCGATCAGCAGATAACTGGAATAGCCAAATGGATTGGGCAAGCAATCTTGAGGTAGAATTCAATGGAACGATATTTAACAGCTGGAGGCTGCCAAGCAGCGGGGACAATCCATTCTTTGGCCATTCGAAAACAACATCGGAAATGGGGCATCTTTATTATTTGGAACTCGATAACGGACCTGGTGATCAAACGATAAACACCGGAGAATTCGAAAATTTGTTACCAAGCCGCTACTGGTCATCTACGGAATACTCGCCAAGTCCCGAAGGGGCTTGGGAGTTCGACTTCGAAGGTGGTTTACAAAGTATCTCGCTTAAAACCTCTGCTCGACTTGCGATTGCCGTTCTTGATGGTGATTTGTCAACCGTTCCGATACCAGGATCTGTCTGGCTTTTCGGCACAAGTATTTTAGGACTTGCCGGCATCCGTCGTAAGATGAACAGCTGAGGCACGTATCGACGACATATCCCCACCTGTAAGATTATTATGAAAGGCCCGGCAACGAACCCATAGCCTGGGCCCTTTTCTGTTAAAGAACGTATTTATAGCGATTGTCGGAATTCCGTTCCGAAACCATAAGGTCCGGGGTCTGGATCTTTTGCTCAAAAATTTACGCGTATAACCCGGACATTGCACCAAATGGAGACCTTCATGGGCAAGGCACTTCGAGATGAAGCTGTAGTCCGACTACCGCGAATCTCGAATAACGCAGGCCAGGGAGGTCTCCGTTTGGCCCGCAGGGTGAAATCTTTTCAGGCCGTTCGTCCGTTTTTCAACGTGACAAATTACATCGCAGCCCTATGCATCAGTATTTACCTTAAGGCACCGATATTGTTTCTTTTAAAACACTTGCTGAAAAGATTTCATGCAATGTTCGGGATAAAGCCCTGTGAACAATTGGTTTCACAACCAAAAACGGAGGCCAAATGGCCTCCGTTTTTAGAGGGGCTGCCGCCGGCCAAGGAAGGCAAACCCAATTCACGGATAATTCCCCTGTTACATTCTTGCCGGTCCGGTTCCCCCCTGTCAGACCGGTGGAATGGTGGTGCCAGTTCTCTTCAATCGCTCCGGCAGAATGCCGGCGAGCAATTCCGGCGGAAAGGACTTCCGCCGAACGCCGGTGGCAGCCCCGCCTTGTTCCATGAGCAGGATTTGTGCCAGGGTTGGTGCCGCACCCAACAAATAATTAACATTCTGTTTTCATTACATTAGTGTCAAATACGAATATGGGTCGGCCGATCGCAGACCCAAAACGGTGCACAAGAAAATGTGCGTCGATGCACAAGTAATTGTGCAAATCCAACCCCGACCCTTTTTTGCCCGTGACGCCTTTTAGTTGAGACAGGTTGCGGCCGCTTCCCCGGGTGCTACCCATGCCACATCCGAATCAGTACCTGTTTGAGGTCGTCGTTCCGCAGAAATCCCATCTCAACGAGGATTCTGCCCAGTTTCCGGTTCAGCCGGCTCAGTCCCCACCGTATGTCCTGGGCGGTCGCGTAGCCCAATTCCCGTAACACTTCACCGAGCTTTCGATGCGAATTCCGCTGCTGATCCAACAGTGCGTGGGTCAGTTGCGCCCGGGTGATGTGGCCCGATTCGACGAGCACCTCGCCAAGTTTCATGCGCTGGATGTCGAGGGCCTCCTGAAGTTGTTCTTCCGTGAGATAGCCGTATCGGATCAATACATCTCCCAGACGGGGCCCAAACGGGGGCAGTCGGCGTGTACCGTGGTGGGTCAGTTCCACCGCCTCGGCGGTTACCAGGGCGATTAAGAAAAAAAGGGAGGTGAGAAACAGAAAGTTGACGATATCATTTTCGAAGATATCGGCGATGCGAAGCAGGTGTTCGTTTTCCCCGATCATTCCATAGGACAACAACAGGATCCAGCATCCCGCGTAGGTTCCAAGAAATAGGCAAAACCATGTTCTTCGGTTCATCACGGCCCCTGTCCAAACCCTGCGAGGGAACAGACCGGATAGTGCCTCGCGGGGTATGTTCCGATTCCGGTAAAAGAAAATCGTGCACCGATGTTGTGAAACGCGACGCTGCCGCTCATAGGGCGAAAGGAAAAAAATTTATTTTAACCCGGACATCGCAATTCCACCAGGGTCGCCCCCCAACCACCGGCGTCGCCCGGCGCCTCGCGAAATGAAATGACCAGATCACTCCGTTTTAAACAGCCTCGGACCTTCTTTTTTAAAATGCCTTTTCCTTTACCATGGATGATACGCACGGAAAAGATGTTCCGCCGGACACACTCGGTGAAGTAGTCGGTGAGCAAATCCGGAACGTCCTTCGGATGGAAGGTATGAAGATCCAGCACACCGTCTATGGGAAGCTCTATCGGTTCCATATCCGTCTATTGAGGTGAATCGCCGGGTGACAAACAGGTGACATGGTCAATACCTTATGATACCTATAATTACACTTCTGATCAATTAAAACCAAAGTACTCTGTCGCCCCGATCCCGAACAGATCTCCAACAACCCGAAAGATGAGAAATGGAGCGTGTCGCGTTGAAATTACCCTATCTGCTGTTGCCGGTATTCGCTTATCTTCTGGGGTCGGTTCCCTTCGGGCTGGTATTGACCCGGTTGTTCTCTGATGTGGACATCCGCCGGGAAGGAAGCGGTAACATCGGCGCCACCAATGTCCGGCGGACAGCCGGCAACACCCTCGGGGTAATGACGTTGGCCGGCGATGTTTTCAAAGGGGCCTTTCCGGTCTACCTGGCAGGGGCGGCTGTCGATATGTCGTCCACCCCGGGCCAGGTGTTTGTCTCGATTGTCGCCATCGCCGCCATTGCCGGTCATTTTTTCCCTGTGTACTTAACGTTTAGAGACGGCGGGAAAGGTGTCGCCACTACCACAGGCGCGTTTCTGATGATATCCCCGGCGGCGATTCTGGTGGCCTTGCTCGTATTTATCCTCTGCGTCTGCTGGTTCAATCGGGTGTCCGTCGCTTCGATGGCCGCTGCCGCAGCACTGCCCGTGTGCATCTGGGAGACCACCGGATCAGGGGTGCTCACCGGGACCGCAACTCTGGTCGCAGCCGCGATCGTCATCCGACACAAGGATAATTTGGTCCGCCTGCTGAGGGGAACCGAACCCCCGATCTGGTAGGGGTCAGGCAGACATCCGTCTGCCTTCCGAAATGCCTGAAATTGAAAAATGCCTAAAGTGCCTAAAATGAGCTAAAATGCCTAAAATTAATAAATGCCTGAATTGCCTAAAATGATTGAACTCATCCTTTTTTTAATTTAGGCATTTAAGGCCTTCAGGTGGGCCGCGCATATCCGCGTCGCGCATACAAAAACTTCGGAAACCTCCCAGGTTAAGGCAGAAGTGTCCAAACAAACCCTAGTCCTCCGGCAAGCACAAAGCATGTATCCACAAGAAACTGGAGGAGAATCCAGGACACCAGAGCACCACGCTCGTGGGCTGTAAACAGGGCCAGCATGCAGAGCGGACAGAGCGCCAGCAGATATCCCAGGGTGCTGGTGAGACCGGCGGCCGATGGAATCACCATAAGCAGCAGCACCACGCCCAGCAGTACCTTCAGCAGGCGCATGGACGCCGTTTCCCCCAGCAGCACGGGAACGGTCCCTTTGCCGATAACCCGGTCTCCCTGTATGTCGAGGATATCGAAAAATGCCGTCCGAACGAGCACCAGAAGTGCCGCCATCAGGAACACCAGCAGGTTGGTGGCGGTAAGGGTCCCCGTCTCGGAAAGGGGAGGAAAAACGGAGGTCACAATCCCCCAGGCCAGCGCAATCAGGATGGTTTTCGAACCCGGTATATCCTTCAGGCTCCGATACCGGCTGCCTTTATGCCGGGGAATCCATCGCCTGTTGTAGGAGAGGCCCATGAGGCTCATCGCGAGGAGCACCAGAAATGGGAATACGCCCATGGCCAGAGCGGTCAGCAACCCCATTCCACCGGCCATAGCGGAAAAGAAAGACAGCATCCCCTTGTGACTGTTATAAAACGACGCGCGATCCGGGTCATTGTATTTATCTTCGCGAATTCCGGTCAGATTGTTGAGAATATGCATGGACTGGATGTAGAGCATGGTGATCAGGACATAGGGTGCCCACTGGGTAATCCCCTGGAGCAGCGAGCACGCATAACAGAGACAGCCGGCTCCGATGGAAACGTAGATATTGGTCAAGAGAAGCACCCGCTGAAATCTGAAAAAGATGCTCAGCGCGCCCCTGGCCTTCCGGTAGGGTATGGTTTCCAGAGTTCGGCAAACCCGGTTAATGATCCAGTTGGGTGTCGAGGCGCCGGCAGTCACCCCCACCGTGTCGACCGCTGACAGCTTTTGAAAATCGATTTCCGTTTCGGTTTCGATATGAAACGTGGGTTTTCCGGACTGGCGGCCGATCTCTGCCAGCCTCTGGGTGTTTCCGCTGTTTTCCCCCCGACAATCACCAGTGCATCAACCGATTCGCTCAACCGGGTGACCTCCTCCTGGCGTTGTTCCGTCGAGCCACAGATGGTGTCGAAAATCTTGTAGTGCGGGGCCTTTGGGGCGGCCCAGGCCTTGACGTCCTGAAGCAACCGGGTGTTCTGGGTGGTCTGCACAACAACGATCGCGTTATCGAACAGGGGCAGGGAATCCAGGTCGTGCACGTTGTTTACCACGTATCCGGCACGTCCCGCATATCCGAGCAGGCCGATAACTTCCGGGTGATCCTTGTCGCCGATGATAATGGATGCCCACCCCTCCGGGGCGTGGCGGGCAATAACGGTTTGTACCTTGATCACACGGGGGCAGGTCGCATCGATAACCCGAAAGCCGGCGGTCTCCAGGCGCCCTTTGATATCCGGAGGCACGCCGTGGGCACGGATCAGCACGGTACCGGTACCCCGCTCGGGGATCTCTTCGAGGATACGGATCCCCTTTTCCCTCAACAGCGCCAGAACCTGCGGATTGTGGATCAGCGCCCCGTAGGTGTAAATCGGTCCCGGATTTGCAGTTGATGCATCCAGAGCCAGTTCAACGGCTCTTCTCACCCCCATGCAGAACCCGGCTGTGTTTGCAGCGACAACTTTCACAATTTACGAAGTTTCCGTTTATTCCGGCGTTGCCGTTTGGGCAACCGCCGGCGGGGTCCTTTTTTTTGGGTTGTCGGTTTCCAACCGTCGGACTCGCGGTCGGATTCACCCAATCCCTTTTCTCCCATCAGCACGGCCATTTCAATTCTTTCTTCGAATTCGGGGGAGCTGACGATGGCGCACCCCCGGGCTGCGGCATAGTCAACGATCTCCCTGTCGGAGCTGACAACCAGCGCCTTCTCTCGAGCCTTTTTCGCCATACGCTTGATGACGGCATCTGCCGTCTCTCCGGAGCGGGAATATACGACCTCGATACCCCGCACGCGATCCCGTTGCTGTGAAAGGTTGGGGGCATTTCCACCGTCAAACACGGCCGTGATCCGATGGCCACGAATCTTCTTGTAGGCAGCCAGCTGCTTTGTCAGGGCCTCCCGTCCCAATTGGATGTCATCGCGGTCCTTCCGGCGCAAGCTCCTCGACTGCCGTATGAGATTGTAGCCATCAATGATAATGTGCATCGACATGGCATCGCTCGACCGGAGGCGGGGTCACCGTCAGGGGATTCACATGCTCCGGGGACAAAAATGTTATCGAAATGTCAGATTTTTGGGTATCGGCAGAACCGCAGTGCATCCGGAAAACATGCCAAATGGAGGCGTTCATGAAATGTTTGCAGGAAACCGGCCGGGGGCTCAGATAGCCCTCAGCATCTGTATCAACCGCTCCAGGTCGTCATCACTGTAGAACTCGATTTCGAGCCGTCCTCGCTTCCCTTTGCGATGGATCCGGACCCGGGTGCCAATTTTCCGGGCCAAGTCATCGGCAAGATCGGAAAAGTACACATCATCCGAACTCCTGGCGGGTTTATCCCGGGTCCCCGTTGCGGTCTTCAACCCTTTGACCAGAGATTCGGTCGCCCGCACCGAGAGTCCTCGGGAAACGACTTTCCGCCATGCGGCGAGTTGCCGTGCAGACCCATCCACCCCCAGCAGCGCACGGGCATGCCCCATGCTCAACTCCCCTGACCGGATACTGTCTTTGATCGGCTCAGGGAGGCTGCGCAGCCGCACGGCGTTGGTCACTGTCGGTCGACTCTTGCCGACACGCTCGGCAACATTGTCCTGGGTAAGGCCAAAATCACTGATGAGCCGGTGGTACGCTTCCGCCTCCTCAAGGGGGTTGAGGTCCTCCCGCTGGATATTTTCGACAATCGATATTTCCAGCATGTTCACGTCATCCACCTGACGGACGACCACCGGTACTTTTTGGAGACCCGCCAGCTTCGCGGCACGGAAGCGCCGTTCCCCGGCGATGATTTCGTATCCGCGCCCGTCGTCCCGGACCAGCAGCGGCTGAAGGATCCCCTGCTCCCGGATGGAATCCCGAAGCTCTTCGAGCTCCCCCGGATCAAAGCGGCGACGGGGCTGAAAGCGGTTGGGGCGGATCCGGTGAATATCACATTCCAGATAATCGGGACGACCGGGATCAAGATTTCCCAGGTCGGGAATAAGGGCATCCAGCCCGCGCCCAAGGGCCTTTTTTTTCCGGCTTTTCGCTGTTTGCGTCGGTTTTTCAGCCATGGGATTCGACAGGCATCGCCTCCATGATCTCCCGTGCCAGGGAAAAGTAACTTCTGGCGCCGGGCGATGTCGCATCGTAGAGCAGGATCGGCTTTCCGAAACTCGGGGCTTCCCCCAGACGAACATTGCGGGGCACGGTAGTGCGGAACACCAGATCCTTGAAATATTTTTCGGCATTCTCGGCGACCTGGTGGGACAGGTTGGTACGTGTGTCGAACATGGTCAGCAAGATACCCTTGATACCGAGGGCCGGATTCAAACCGCTCTTGATGCGCTGAATGGTGTGCAGAAGCTGGCCCAGCCCCTCCAACGCATAGAATTCACACTGGAGCGGGATCAGCATGTCGTCGGCCGCCGTCATGGCGTTAACGGTCAGCAGGCTGAGGGACGGTGGGCAGTCCAGAATGATATAGTCAAAATCCCCATTGAGTTGAGAGAGGAGCGTTTTAAGAGCCTGCTCCCGCCCCGGTTCCGACATCATTTCAACTTCGAAACCGATGAGCTCCACCCGCGAGGGAAGGACCTTGAGGGTATCGATCTCGCTGTCCACCAACAGGCTCCGGGCGTCGGTTTGCCCGAGAAGCCCGTGGTAAAGGGTTTTGTCCACGCCATGTTTGTCAATGCCGACACCGGTGGTGGCGTTGGCCTGGGGATCACAATCCACCAGCAACGTGCGTTTTTCGGAGACGGCAAGCGCCGCCGACAGGTTGATCGCAGTCGTGGTTTTCCCCACGCCACCTTTCTGGTTGGCTATGCACATCACGTGTGTCATGGCGTCGAAAGCTACCATAAATCCCATGGTTTGAAAAGAAGATTGCATTATGCCATACTGATGGCAACCATTGATATCCGGAACGCTATGGTTATTGTTAGCGCAGCGTTTGACACGTCGCTAACGCCACCGGTTGGTTTAATGATCTGTAAACTAAAAAAACCGTTGCTTGCCCTGCTGATGAGTCTGTCCGTCCTCCTCTCCATCCCCGGCAGCACCCTTCCGTTGACCATCAGTGAGGAAGAAAAACTCTCCCGGGAGTTCATGCGGGTGGTGCAGGCCCAGTTTCCGTTGATCCGCGATCCGATGATCGTGGGATACATCAACCGGCTCGGGTTCGAAATATTAAGACACGTCCCCCCACAGCCATTCCAATATCATTTTTATGTGCTCGACGAGCATGTCTACAACGCGTTCGCCACCCCGGCCGGCCAAATCTTCTTTCACAGGGGGCTCATCGAAGCCATGAAAAGCGAAGATGAGCTGGCCGGCATTTTGGCCCACGAAATTTCCCATGTGGTGGCACGCCACATTTCAGAAAAGATCGACCGCTCGAAAAAAATCAATATGATGGCCCTGGCGGGGATGGTGGCAGGCGCCTTTTTAGGGGCCGCCGCCGGTTCTTCAGAAGCCGCCTCGGCGTTGTCCTATGGCACCATGGCCGCCGCTCAGTCCATGGAGCTGGCCTATAGCCGGCAGGATGAGATCCAGGCGGATCAACTCGGGTTGATTTACCTTGCCAAATCCGGATACAGCGCCAATGGCTTGATGACATCGCTCCAGACCATCCGCAGCAAGCAGTGGTTCGGATCGATCCCAAGCTACCAGTCTACCCACCCGGCAGCCGAAGACCGGATTGCCTACATCGATGCGTGGATTGAAAAAAACGAGGAAAATAGAGATGATATCAAACTAAAAACCGATTCCATGGAGTTTCATTACGTCCGCACCCGGCTCTCGGCACTGTATGGAGACGAGGCCATCGTACGGCGTCAATTCGAGGACCAGGTAAAAGCAGCCCCCGACGACCCACTGGCCAACTACGGCATGGGACTCTTTTACAGCCGGATCGGCCAGAAGGACAAGGCCCTGACGTACCTGAGAAAGACCTTGGCCAGCCGTCCGTTGGATGCATTTATTCTCACGGATCTCGGGAAAATATACTTTCAGCTGGGCCGTTACAACGAGGCCCTGCGCGTCCTGGAGGGGGCGGAAAATATTCCCCCTTATAACCCGGAACAGGCATATTACTTAGGACAAACCCTGGCACAGGTGGGGCAACTGACCCGAGCCAGGGAGACGCTGGAGGATCTGGTCATCCGGGCCCCGGGGTACTTCCAGGCCTACTATGCTCTGGGTGAACTCAACGAGAACCAGGGGAATACCCCCATGGCCCATTATTATCTCGGTCTGTACTATTGGCAGAAAGGCGACATGAGAAATGCCGAGTTCCACCTGAGTCGGTCCCTCCAGGCCATGAAAGACCCGGAAAAACGGCAGGAAATCAAACAGGTGCTGGAGGGATTGCAGAAACCGTCAAAGAAGAAGAAAAAGGCAGGGTAAATTTTCTCTGAAAATTTACTTTCGGTCGAATCGGTAAAACTGCATGGAAAATGTGCCTCGGCCCTGGGTGGCCGACCGGAGCGCCGTTGAGTACCCGAACATTCTGGCCAGAGGAACGGTTGCCCGGATGACCTGCACGCCCAACCGGGGCTCGATGGACTCCACCTTGCCGCTGCGGGCATTGAGATCCCCGATGACATCCCCCATGAACGGCTCAGGCACATACACTTCAACCGCCATGAACGGATCGAGAAGATACGGACCTGCCTTGGCGAGCCCGTCCTTGCATGCCATGGATGCGCTGACCGTGTAGGCCAGTTCCGTTCCCATCGACTCTTTGCAGGCACCGTCCACGAGAACCGCCTCGATATCCACCACCGGATATCCCATCAGGGCGCCGCTTTCAAAAGATTCCAGCACACCTTTTTCGATGGCCGGAATAAACAGTTCAGGAATGGTGTCCGGGGGTATTTCGGAACGGAATCGGTTGCCCGCACCCCGTTCCAGGGGAAGCAGTCGAAGCGTCACCTGGCCGTAGTGATGCTGTCCGGCAATCTCGCGGTCGAAAACCGCTGTCGCCGTCGCTTCGCTCTCGATGGTCTCTCTGTACACGACCTGGGGTTTGCCCACATTCACCCGGGTATTGAACTCCCGTTGCATGCGGCTGGTGATGACCTCCAGGTGAAGTTCCCCCATTCCGGACAGGATGGTCTGTCCGGTATCCTCGTCCTGGCGGACCCGCAGAGTCGGATCTTCGGCCAGAAATTTTTCGAGAACCTGATCCAGTTTTTCCTGGTCCCCACGGGTTTTCGGTTCCACCGCCACGGACATGACCGGCTCGAAGAGTTCGATGTTCTCGAGGATGACGGGGTGCTGCTGATCGCAGAGGGTTTCTCCGGTGGAGGAGTCCTTCAGCCCCACAACGCCGACGATGTCTCCGGCATCCGCATGGTCCACCCGTTCCCGCTTGTTGGCGTGCATGCGCAGAATTCGGGAAATTTTCTCTTTCTTGTTCCTGGACGCGTTGAAGACATCCGAACCGGCTGAAAGCCTGCCGCTGTAGATCCGGGCAAAGGACAGCTTTCGCCCCTCCATCATCGACACCTTGAAAAGCAGGGCGGCGAGCGGCGCCGTGGTGCGGGCCGGACAAGCGACGTCTTCTCCGGTGTCCGGATGAATACCGACGATGGGCGGCACCTCTGCAGGGCTGGGCAGATATCTGACGATGGCGTCCAGCAGGGGCTGAATGCCTTTGTTCCGCAGAGCGCTGCCGCACAATACCGGAACGAGATCGAGATCGATGGTGGCCTTCCGGACCGCATCGATCAGTTGTGTGCCGGTGATGGGAGACTCTGACAGATAGGCTTCCATGATGGTGTCATCGAACTCGGAGATTGTCTCTAAAAGCTTCTCCCGATACTCGATCGCCAGTTGCTCATACTCCGAGGCGATGGGGCCCGACGTAAATGTGGCTCCCAAAGAGTCGTCATCCCAGGATATCTGTTCCATCGCCACCAGATCGATTACCCCGTTAAACTCGTCCTCCGCGCCGGCCGGCAGGGCTAGAATCAACGGGTTGGCGTCGAGACGCTCACGCATCATGTCGACTGTACCGAAAAAATCGGCGCCCACCCGGTCCAGTTTGTTCACAAAGGCCATCTTCGGCACCTGGTACTTATCGGCCTGGCGCCAGACGGTTTCGGACTGGGGTTCCACGCCGCCGACGGCGCAGAATACGCCGATGGCGCTGTCCAGCACACGGAGCGAGCGTTCGACTTCGATGGTAAAATCGACATGCCCCGGTGTATCGATAATGTGGATCTCGCGCCCGTCCCAGGAACAGGTCGTTACCGCCGAGGTAATGGTTATGCCCCGTTCCTGTTCATCGGCCATCCAGTCCATGACAGCTTCCCCATCGTGGACTTCCCCGATCTTATGGGAGCGGCCGGTGTAATAGAGGATCCTTTCGGTCACGGTGGTCTTGCCCGCGTCGATATGGGCAATGATCCCGATGTTTCGGATATCGTTGATATTGTTTTGTTTCATCGAACCATCAACATGTTCGCCCGAAGCGGTGCCTTCAGGCTGATATGGCCGGCCAGGGTATCGACCTCCTGACCGCCGATGAGCAGTTTGACCATCTCCACTTCAGCGATATTGAGAACCACGGAGTTTACAACCGAATATACCGTCAGCATCTCCGTCCGGCTGCCTCCCGGATGGTCTGTCCGGATCGATTCGTCCAAATCGACATAGGCGATGCCATCCGGGGTGACGAATACCGACGAGACCGTGCCTGTTTCCGGAAGTGTGCGGACCAGGCCGGTCTCGGGCCCCCGTATCAGCGCCTCGATAATCCGCCGGGCCTGTGCCGCCGCATCCTCGGTCCGCGTCAGCAACCGCTTTTCCGCCGTCAGATGGGTATTGCTCCGGTCGGCAAAATAGAGGTGAACCGGCTCCTGCGGAACTTCCCGGCTCGGAGGCGGTATCCCGGCGGGTGCCTCGCCCGGCTGTGAACGGTACTGGTAGACAAGCGAGGCAAAAACGACGCCGCCGATAATGACGGCAGCAGCCAGAAGCATTTTATTCCGGTCCATGTGACGCCCGCGCAATGGTTTCCGGCCCGTATCGGACGAAGGACCGCTTGATCGGGCCGATTCCAAGAATGCCGTGTTTTATGTCAATCCCTATGGGTTGTCAAGCACGGACCCCCCGAACCGTCGTGCGAAACCGCATCCCTGTTGAGTTGACTTGGGAGAAGGCTTTTGCTATGGCACCCCGTCAGGAACTGCCTCCCATGACAACCTGCCCGTCGCAGCTCCGAAGCGGTGTCGGATAACGGGAGCATGCGACCCGAGAAAGGAACGCATCACCATGGAACGCACATTGTCCATTATCAAGCCCGACGGCGTCACCCGAGGATTGATCGGCGACGTGATTCGGCGTTTCGAGAAAAACGGCCTGAACATCATCGCCATGAAAATGATCCATATGGATAAAACACAGGCTGAAGGATTCTATGCCGTGCACCTCGGAAAACCGTTCTTCGACAGCCTCACCGACTTTATGTCTTCGGGTCCTGCTGTGGTCATGATTCTCGAAGGGGACGACGCCATCGCCAAAAACCGCGAGCTCATGGGGGCGACCAATTACAAAGACGCCGCCCCGGGAACCATCCGGGCCGACCATGCGACGGATATCGAGAAAAATGTGGTTCATGGATCAGACGCTCCGGAAACCGCTGCATTTGAAATCGGCTACTTTTTCAACAGCTTTGAAATTATCCGGCGCTAACATCGTTCCACGATGCCGGGACACAGGGGCTTGACGCACGGAAGGCAGGATTCCGCATCCGCCCCGACAGGTGGCAGGCGCGCCATGGCGCATCTTCCGGGGCATCTGGAATCCATTCGCCCGCCCTGCGGTCGGCGGGCCAGGAAAAGCACTTTGGTTCGGTGCAACGACAATGTCTCCGGAGAATGCCCGAAAAATCCATCTGAATAACATCTCCATTGTGCTGCACAAGCCCCGGTTCCCGGAAAACATCGGTGCGTCGGCAAGGGCAATGTGCAACATGGGCATCCTTCGTTTAATCGTCATCCAGCCTGAAAATTTCGATATGATCCGGGTCTTGCGGATGGCCACACAGGCGGCCGCCGGGCGACCCAGATTCAGGTTTATGAGACCCTTGACGAGGCTCTGGCTCCGTATCAGTGTGTCGTCGGTACCACCGCACGTGTCGGGAGCCGGCGCAAGGTGATGGCGTCCCCGGAAACGCTGGCCAGGGATCTTGTGCCAATCTCCCAAAAGAACCGTGTCGCCATCCTGTTCGGGCCCGAAGACCGGGGGCTCACCAACGAAGAAACCCGGCGCTGTCATCATCTGCTGACCATCCCGACCGCCGGGTTTTCGTCCCTGAATCTTTCCCAGGCAGTCATGGTCGTCTGCCATGAGCTGTTCAAGGCGACATCGGAAAAAAAAGAAACCCCCTTGCCGCGGCTGGCGAATCGACACGAACTGGACGGAATGTATGCCCAATTGAGGGATATCCTGGTACGCATCAACTATATCAATCCCGAAAATCCCGATTACTGGATGAACAAGATACGCCACTTCGGAACCCGGATCCAGCTGCGTGCCAGGGAAGTCAGCATCATCCGAGGCATCTGCCGTCAAATAAACTGGTATGCCGAAAAACGATACCGGGATGGCCGGGAAGACGCCGCCGGCGCGACCACACCCAGCCCGGAAGATCCCCCTGAAACATCCTGACCGGACACGTGGTGACATTACCATCATGAGGCGCGGGTGCTGGTTCTTATCCTAACCCCCCGCGAGGGGTTGTATTGGCCGAGGGATTGCATTAGGACTATCGGTAAGGTTCACTGATCGACACCGCTGTGCACCCACATCGGCTCGGAAGGACGCATGCGATATGAGACTCATCCGATTTGGAGAGAAGGGAAACGAAAAGCCCGGTCTGTGGAAAGACGGCGCCATCGTCGACCTGACGGAAATATTTCCGGAAATTCCGGATATCGGGGCACGGTTTTTCAACGACGGATGGACCGAGAAAATATCCCGGGTGGAGACGCCGGCTCGCACCATGGACGTCCGCCTTGGGGCGCCGGTGGTGAATCCTTCGAAAATCATCTGCCTTGGGAAAAACTATGCCGAGCATGCCAAGGAGGGGGGATTTGACAGCCCGAGCCGCCCGTTGCTGTTTTCGAAAGCACCCACGGCACTGAACGGGCCTTTTGATCCGATCGTACTGCCACGGAGCAGTCGTCAGATCGATTGGGAGGTCGAGTTGGCTGTGGTCATTGGCCGGGCCGCCAAACGTGTCGCCGCCGATGAGGCGATAGATGTCATTGCCGGTGTCACCGTGGCCAATGATGTTTCCGGCCGTGATGCCCAGTTTGCGGACTCCCAGTGGTTCCGGGGGAAGTCATTTGATACATTCGCACCGATGGGGCCGGCACTGGTCACCCTGGACGAGATCGAAGACCTTCGCGAACTGGAACTGACCGCCCGTGTCAATGGTGAACTGATGCAACGCGGATGGGTCAGGGACATGATATTCGACATCCCCGCGATTATCGAAAATATCAGCGAGGATATCTCCCTGCTTCCGGGGGATGTCATTATGACCGGAACCCCGGCGGGAGTGGGGTTTTTCAGGGATCCGCCGGTGCTTCTGCAACATGGGCATATTGTGGAATGTACCATCGCAGGTATCGGAACGATCCGAAACACGTGTATAGCGCAGCAAGAGTAGAAAAGGGAGGTCCAGCCATGGAACGTGCCAAGCGGAGCCTCTGGTGCATCGTGCCGGTGCTTCTGATCACGCTTGGGGCCTCGGGGCCTTGCCAGGGGACTTTTTTTGAAGTCGACGAGATCCTGGAGGCGCTTAAAAATGAAATTCAGACGGCGCAATCCATGGAAGCCGGGGTTCCCCGCCTTGAAATAGACAAGGTGGAATTGTGGCTCTCTGTGTTCTCGGAAAAGTCAGACAAAGAGTCCGTGGAACTGAAAATAGTCGGGACCGAGGAGGTGAATCTGTATCAACCGAACCCGGCGATCTCCCACCATACCATCCATCTGAGTTTTAATCCCGATTACTTCACGGATTTCACCTCGGAGATGTCGTCCGGCCTCGTGGAAGCGATTTCCGAAGCAAAAGCATCACTCAAAAAGACGTATCTGACGCCACCCAATATGACCCTCAACTCGGTCACCTTTACCATAAAGTTTGGAGTGATGAGAAAAAAGACGGGGGTCATCCATTTTGTAACGACCGATCTACAGCGTTTCGCAGCAGGGGCGATTCCGACACATACGCTGAACATTCATATGTCGATTAAGAACCAGTAGAAGCAGGAGCATGTTGGCCGGTTGGCCGGTTTGCCCGTGGGCCCCGCATAGCTATTAGGTATTGGGTATTTGGTATTCGGTATTCGGTCGTTGGTACATCCTTCAACACTGCGGAATGTCAATCATGGTTCTTATCACTATACTTTCAGCTTTGAGCTTTCAGCTCTAATCTTTTCAGTTCATCCAGCATCCAGTTAGCCCGTTAGCCGGTTGGCCGGTTTGCCGGTGGGGGAAAAGACCTGTGGAGTAATGGAGTGTTGGAGTATTGGAAAAAAAGTTAGCGGGTCATCACGCCATCACTCCAGATTCCCTATCCCTGTCTCTTGTATCCTGACACCTGACACCCGAAACCCACCATCCAGTATCCAGTATCCCGTTGGCCCGTTTGCCCGTGGGCCCGTCTGCCCGTTTGCCCGTGCGGGGAAAAGCCTTGAGGAGTAATGGCGTGTGGGAGTATTGGAAAAAAAGTTAGCGGGTCATCACCCCATCACTCCAGATTCCCTATCCCTGTCTCTTGTATCCTGACACCTGACACCCGAAACCCACCATCCAGAATCCAGCATCCAGTATCCAGAATCCAGCATCCTCCAGCCCGCCAGAGGCGGGCAAGCATCCAGAATCAATCCGTGTCTGTCTTTAGGATAGATAAAAACGCCGCCTGCGGGATCATCACTTTTCCGACCATCTTCATCCGCCGCTTGCCTTTCTTTTGCTTCTCGAGGAGTTTTCGTTTCCGGGTGACATCACCACCATAGCATTTGGCCGTGACGTCCTTGCGAAAGGGGGATACGGTCTCGCGGGAGATAATCTTTGCCCCGATGGCGCCCTGGACGGCGATCTTGAACATTTGTCTCGGGATTTCCTCCTTCAGCCGTTTACACGCGTGACGAGCCCGTTCGACCGCCCGGTCACTGTGAACCAGTTGGGAAAGTGCGTCCACACGCTCACCGTTGAGCAGGATATCCACCTTTACAAGGTCTGTTTCCCGGTAGTCCATGATGTCGTAGTCGAACGAGCCATATCCCTGGGTGACCGATTTGAGTTTGTCGTAGAAGTCGAAAATCACCTCTGCCAGGGGCAATTCGAAAATCATCTCCAAACGCCCGTGGGTCAGATACTGGTAGTTCTTGTTAATCCCTCTGCGCTCGAGGCAGAGGTTCATTATGGCCCCCATGTAGCGGTCCGGAGTGATAATGGTGGCCCGGATGAAGGGTTCCTCCGCGTGTTCGATCAGAGTGGGATCCGGGTAAAAAGCCGGGTTGTCGATAATCTGGCTGTCGCCGTCGCCCATGACGAGACGATATTGAACCGAAGGCGCCGTAAGGATGAGGGAGAGATCGTATTCTCGCTCCAACCGCTCCTGGACCACCTCCAGGTGGAGCAGTCCGAGAAACCCGCATCGAAACCCGAAACCCAGGGCGACCGACGTATCCTTTTCGTAGACAAGGGAGGCATCGTTGAGTTTCAGTTTCTCCAGGGCCACTGCCAGCTCCTCGTAGCCATCGGAGGCTACCGGGTAAATCGAGGAAAAGACCACCGGCTTGGCTTCCTTGAAGCCCGGCATCGGCTCCTTGCATGGGCGGTCTTTTAACGTGATGGTGTCGCCGCAGGCAGTGTCACTGACCGTCTTGATACCGGCAATCAGGTACCCAACCTGTCCTGCCGTCAACTCTTTTTGAGGGATCGGCTGAAGGCGGAAGAACCCAACCTCTTCCACCCGAAACGTGGCGTTGTTGGACATGAACCGAATCCTGTCCCCGGGGCGAAGACGGCCGTCAAAGATTCGGAAATGGACCACAGTCCCCCGGTAAGGGTCGTAGTGGGAGTCGAATATCAGCGCCCGGAGCGGCGCCTCCGGGTCTCCCGCCGGTGACGGGAGCCGCTGAACGATTGCTTCAAAGACCTCGTCAATTCCGGTCCCCTCCTTGGCGGAGGCGAGTATCGCGGTGTCGCCGTCGAGTCCAAGGTCCTGCTCAATCTGTCCGCGAACCCGATCGATGTCGGCTGAGGGAAGATCGATTTTGTTGATTACGGGGATGATTTCAAGATCGTGCTCCATTGCCAGAATCAGATTGGCCAGTGTCTGGGCCTCTACGCCCTGACTGGCATCGATCAAAAGCAAAGCCCCTTCACAGGACGCCAGGGCCCGGGAGACTTCGTACGTGAAGTCGACATGTCCCGGGGTGTCGATGAGATTGAGCAGGTATGAACGTCCGCCGGCGGATGTATAGGGCAGACACACCGTCTGGCTCTTGATGGTAATGCCCCGCTCCCGTTCGATGTCCATGGTATCCAGAATCTGGTCCTGAAACTCACGTTCCGAAACCACCTCTGTGTGTTGGATCAGCCGATCGGAAAGCGTCGATTTGCCATGATCGATATGGGCAATAATACTGAAGTTGCGAATTTGTTTCATAAATTTATTGCCTTGTGGTACATCGCAATTTCCGGTGCACCCATTCCAGGTGTGCACCGCGCACCTGGGCCGTGGCGGGTATCTGGAGGGCCATAACAGCGCATTTCACGGCCGGACAGGTTGGCCGAAAAGGCCTCCAAAGTGATGCCCGCCAGCTTGACAACAGAGGTCGAAACAGATATATTAATGGCTCCCAGACTCTTTAAATCATTTAAAAAAATGGCTTTTTACCAGATATCGGAACATTATGTCAAGCTTGGCTCTCGATCCAAAACCGGGGCATCGGGATACCGGGGCACCCGTTGTGTCACCAGATCCTGAAAATACCCAGATACTTATCGTTGACGACGACGAAATCATCACCGAATCGATCAACGAGTTCATGGTCCGTTCGGGATACCGATCATTTATGGCTCACAGCGGGGAAGCCGCCCTGGAATTTTTGGCGACCTCACCCGTGGACGTGGTGATTACCGACATTATGATGCCCGGTCTCGACGGTTTGGAGCTGACCGACCAAATTCGGAGTCTGCACCATAACACCGACGTCATCGTGATGACGGGATACGGTGGCGACTACTCATACGAGGAGGCTATTCAAAAAGGTGCGAGCGATTTCGTCTTCAAACCGATCCGGTTCGAAGAGCTGTTGTTGCGGTTGAAACGGGTGCTCAACGAACGGCGTCTCAAACACGAGCGCGCCGAGATGCTAAGCCGGCTCAAACAGCTGGCGATTACTGACGATCTTACCCGACTATACAACTCCCGCCACTTCTACAACCAGCTGGAACTGGAAGTAGACCGATCGAACCGCTACAACAATCCGCTGTCGCTGCTGTTGATGGATATTGATCACTTCAAGAACTATAACGATGCGTTCGGTCACCTGGAAGGTAACAAAGTACTGGTGCGCATCGGCCAGATCATCCGCTCGCTCCTCCGCAAAATGGACTCCGCCTATCGATACGGCGGCGAAGAATTCACCGTTATCCTACCTGAAACCAACGGTCAGGAAGCCCGGACGGTGGCCGAAAGGATCAATGCCGCCATCGAGTCGGAAACGTATTATCCGGCACCCGGCACAGAGGCGAGAATCACGATCAGCATCGGGCTCACCGAATATGAAACCCGGGAAGACATTAAAACCTTCATCAGCCGTTCCGACAAGGCCATGTATAAATCCAAGCTGGCCGGCCGCAACCGCGTCTCCACTATTTTTGTGGAAGATACCCCCGATCAAAACTAACCCGAATATTACATGACGTCTTTTCAGCCGCCGGCTATACGTCCTCCATGTGGTGCACTATCCGGGGTGGTCCGCCTCACACAACCGCTATCGTCAGCAGTAGATCACCTGCTTGCCCGTCTGCCGCCCGACGCCCCAGACCGCGCAATCGCAGCTGGGTACCCGCCTGCACATTGGGCGGAACCGTGACCCGAAACAGCCGTTTGTGAAATCCCCATGGGATATTGACCATCTTGCGGGTTCCGGCTGCGGCCTCAAAGGCGGATATCCGTAGGGTCCCATAGAGGTTGATATCCTCCGTAGAGCCGGAGGGGTTGATGAGCTGGAGGCGATCGGTCCGTTTCTTCTCCGTTAACGGGCGCACCCGTTCCCGGTAACCCGTGGCCGGAACCGCCGAGAAGAGCTTCAGCAGAACAATGCCGAACAGGAAACCCCCGATATGGGCCCACCAGGCAATCCCCGCACCACCCGCCGAACTGCCGGCCGCGTTGAGAAACTGAAATAAAAACCATATGCCCAAAAAGAAATAGGCCGGAATTTCCACAAACCAGGGGATAAACAGGATCGGAATCAGCGTCAGGATTTTGGACCGGGGGTGCAGCACCAGGTAGGCCCCCATAACGCCGGCAATGGCGCCGCTGGCGCCGATGGTTGGCACGTTGGAGTGAAAGTTAATGACCAGGTGAGAGACCCCCGAGCCGATGCCGCAGGCGAGGTAAAAGGCCAGATAACGGAACGGCCCCAGATAATCTTCCACATTGTCGCCAAAAATGTAGAGCGACCACATGTTCCCGAGCAGGTGCAAAAATCCTCCATGCAGGAACATGAAGGAGATAAAGGAGACAACCTGTTGACCGATGCTGAAGTAATCCCCGATCTGGGGGACGGAATACCTCGCCGGAACGAGCCCATAGGTGTAGATGAACTGATTCAAGTCGGGACCTTGGGACATTTCCACAAGGAAGACAACAATATTGATGCCGATAAGCGAGTTGTTGATGATCGGCGTGTTATTTCGGGGATTGACGTCGCGGATCGGAATCATAGCAGGAATCTGGGGCTATGGGGTTTGGGATCACAACGATGCTAATGGCACATATACGATTGGTTCCCCTTTAAATGCCTAAAATGCCTGAAATGGTGGAATCCAACTTCCATCTTTTATTTTAGGCATTTTAGGCATTTTAGGCAATTCAGGCATTTACCATATTTCAGGCATTTTAGGCATTCTATAGTAGACAACGCAGGCTATTCCGTGGGTCGAAAGAATGGGTCTAACGCCACCCGCGGATCATGCCACCTCTATATCCATACTGATATCCACGCTGGTTGCGGCGTGGGTCAGCCCCCCGACAGATATGAAGTGGACCCCGGTGTCGGCCAGGCGGACGAGTCGGTCTCTGGTAATGCCCCCGGAAACTTCAACCAGGGCGTGATCTCCGATGACGGCAACCGCCTCGGTGATCTGCTCCACGGACATGTTGTCGAGCATGATCACATCGGCGCCGGCAGCAATCGCCTCGGAAACCTCAGCCATGGTGGCGGCCTCCACCTCGATCCGGACCAGATGAGACGCCCGGCTCCTGATGCGGGTAACGGCTTCTGCGATCCCCCCGCACGCCGCAATATGGTTGTCCTTTATGAGCACCCCGTCAAAAAGACCGCTCCGATGGTTGCGGGCGCCGCCGACGCGTACGGCGTATTTTTCGAGGATGCGCCACCCCGGCGTCGTCTTTCGTGTATCCACCAGCTTGACCGGGCGTCCCTGCAATGGGCCGCAATACGTTCTCACATGGGTGGCAATGCCGCAAAGACGCTGCAGAAAATTCAGGGCCGTCCGCTCTGCGGTCAGCAGGGCCCGCATCCGGCCGATCACTTCCGCCATGACCGTGTCCGGTTCGACAAGATCCCCGTCCGTGCAGTGGGTGATAAATTTAGCGTCCGGATCCAGACGCTGAAATACGTAGCGGGCCACGTGAAGACCGGCCACCGTTAATGGCTGTCTTGCGAGAATTTGACCCCGGCCCTTTTGGTCAGCGGGAACCAGGTTGTCGGTGGTGATGTCGCCCGGCCCGATATCCTCCTCCAGAGCAAGGTCGACAAGGCGCTCGATTTGTTTAGAAATCATGAGGATTGACCCCTGCTGTCCAACAAAGATGTTGGGCGCGAGGGGCGGCTTTGAATCCCTTTCTAGTCGGTTTGGAGCTCCTTAATCCTCTCCAGATTGACCGCCAGCTGCTGCTGTTTCTCATCGAGTGACCGGTGTTTCTCGCGCACCTTCTCCACCACATCGGCGGGCGCTTTTTCCAGAAAATTGGGGTTGCTCAGCTTTGTCGAAACGGTGCCCAGCTCCGCCGCCAATTTGGCGATTTCTTTCTCCAGACGCTGCTGCTCTTTTTCGAAATCAATGATCCCCTCCAGGGAAACATAAATGGAGGCGCCGTCGACAATCGCCGTGGCCGATTGCTTCGGCCGTGGTCCCGGCGCTGCAACGGTCAGCGCGGTTAACCGGGCCAGATTGACGATCATGCCGCGATAGGCGTCAACCACCCTTCGAAGCCGGTCCTCCCGGGAATGCACCGACACGTTCAGCTGAAGCGAGGGGGGCAGATGCATTTCGCCCCGAATGTTACGGATGCCCGTAACGATTCCGGATACCAGCGCCATCTCCGATTCGGCATCGGGATCCACTTGAATTCCCCGACGGCCGTCGTCATGTTCCGGAAATGACGCCGTCATAATGGAGCCTTCGACACCCGGCAATTGATGCCAGATTTCCTCGGTGACGAACGGCATGAACGGATGCATCAACAGAAGTATATCCCGAAGCACATTCCAGAGAACCGCTTTGGTGACAGCCATGCCTTCGGGGCTGGTATCTTTCCCATACAGGGTGGGTTTGCTTGCCTCCACATACCAGTCACAGAACTCGTGCCAGACGAACTGGTACAGCTCACCGGCAGCGTCGTTGAACCGGTAGGTATCGATGGCGTCCGACACGGAACGGGTCACCCGGGCCAAACGGGAGAGTATCCAGCGATCGGCAAGGGTAATATGCCCCCGGTCGATGCGCTCATGTCCCTGGTCAAGGTGCATCAGGGAAAACCGTGCCGCGTTCCAGAGCTTGTTCACAAAATGCCGGTAGCCTTCAACCCGTTTTTCCGACATCTTGATATCACGCCCCTGGGCTGCGAATGCTGCCAGGGTGTATCGGAACGCATCGGTGCCATAGTGATCGATTACGGTGAGCGGATCGATCACATTGCCTTTGGACTTGCTCATCTTCTTGCCGTCCTCGTCTCTCACCAGCGCGTGCACGTAGACATCCCGGAACGGGACATCCCCCATGAAGTGGATGCCCATCATCATCATTCGCGCGACCCAGAAAAACAGAATATCGAAGCCGGTCACAAGAACGGATGTCGGATAAAACGTGTTGAGCAAGGTCGTCTTGTCCGGCCAGCCCATGGTGGAAAACGGCCACAGAGCAGAGCTGAACCATGTATCCAGGACATCGGTCTCCTGTATCATGTTCCGGCTCTGGCAGGAGGGACACGCCCCGGGCGGCTCCATGGCGACGACCTCATGTTGGCATTCCGCACAGGTCCAGGCCGGAATCTGATGACCCCACCATATCTGACGGGAAATACACCAGTCCCGTATGTTATACATCCAGTCGTAGTAGGTCTTCGCCCAGGTGCCCGGCACAATGCGGGTCTCACCGTTTTCGACGGCGGCAATGGCTTTTTCCGCGAGCGGTTTTGCCCGTACAAACCACTGACGGGAAAGGTTCGGTTCGATCACCTCCTTGCACCGGTAGCAGTGGCCGACGTTATGCTTGTGGGGATCGATCTTCCCCAGAAGCCCTTCCTCTGTCAGCGCCCGAACCACGTCCGCCCGGCATTCGCTTCGGTCCATGCCCGCGAATCGACCGGCTTCGGGGGTCATGAGGCCGTCGTCACCAATGACTTTTATGCTGTCGAGGCCGTGACGGGTTCCGATTTCAAAGTCGTTCGGATCGTGAGCAGGGGTAACCTTCAAGGCCCCGGTGCCGAATGATGTATCGACATAAGAGTCCCGGATAATCGGAATGGTACGGCCCATAAGGGGCAGTATCACATGGTCATGGCCGATGTCCCGATACCGCTCATCCTCAGGATGAATGGCCACAGCCGTATCTCCCAGCATCGTTTCCGGCCGCGTGGTGGCTACGGTCAATCCCCCGTTTCCGTCGGGAAATGGGTAGCGGATGTGGTAAAGATGGCCGTCGTGCTCCTCATGTTCGACTTCCAGGTCTGCCAGCGCCGTGTAGCAGCGCGGGCACCAGTTGATAATATACAGCCCGCGGTAGATCAAGCCCTGCTCGTATAGATCGACAAAGACGCGGCGAACGGCCCGCGACAACCCCTCATCCATGGTAAAGCGCTCGCGGTCCCAGTCGCACATGGCGCCCAGCCGTTTCAATTGATTGATGATCCGGCCCCCGTATACTTTTCGCCATTCCCAGACCGCTTCGACAAATTTTTCTCGGCCGATCTGATGCCGGCTGAGCCCCTCGGCGGCCAGTTTTTTTTCAACCACGTTCTGGGTAGCGATGCCGGCATGATCGGTCCCCGGCATCCAGAGCACATTGTCTCCCTTCAGTTTCCGATATCGGCACATGATATCCTGAAGGGTAATATTTAACGCGTGCCCCATGTGGAGCACGCCGGTCACGTTCGGCGGTGGAATAACTATCGAGTAACTCTTCCGGGTGCTGCTGTCGCTGGCAGCGAAAAGTCCATCCGACTCCCACCTGCGGTACCAGCGCATTTCGACATCTTCAGGGTCATACGCTTTGTTCAGTAGATCTGAGCTCATCACCACCAACTCCTCACGCTTACATTTACTGCCACGACGTGTCTCCGGCGAAATGTCATGGTAGAACTTTTGTTATCGCCACACTCTAAATTGAAAAAGGGGATTATCCGCTAATCCCCGTCTGCTGTCCATCTCCCGCCTCCGGTATATCCGGCGGGGGTACCATGTCGTCTGCCATGCCTGATGGTTCAGGCGCTGTCTGATCCGGTGTCGTCAAGCAGCGCGGCTTTTAGCGCCGCGATCTCTTTTGATACGGCCCTTTCTATCGCCTCGGCAATCATACGCTCGATTTTCTCGCTAAAGAGCTGGTCCATCAGCTTTGCTACGGCCGCCTCGACCTGCTCACGGGTCACCACACCAGTATCCGTGACGCCGGCCATCGGCGCATCCTCCGGGGGCGTTCCAGGCGCTTCCCCGGGTTCGTCCTCGAAGGCGGTGGTGTCCAGAGTTTCTGTTGCGCCTGTCTCTGGTGCATCGACGATGTCTTCGACCGGCATCGCCGGAGCGAATGCTGTTTCGACAGCTTCGGCAACTTCCTGATCCGTTTCATCTTCCGGAGGTCGGGCGTCTTCGGGTTCCGTTTCGATATCGGCCCCGGTGTCGACAACGGGTTCCGTCAGGTCCGAAAGATCCTCGGCACCCTCCATTGCGGCAGCAGCCGACGGCGGCCCGTCCACCGGTTCAATGAGTTCGACCACTTCGGCGCCGGTTTCATCGGTTGTCTCCTCGGCATCGACCGCAATCCCGATCTCTTCAGCCTCCGGGGCCGGTAGATCGGCCCATTCCCCTTCTTCTCCCGCTTTCGCATCGACCGCATCGGCCAATTCAACGATATTCTCCGCGACCTCGGCGGGTACATCGAACCCATCGGCCGGATCGACGATATCCTCCACGGCCTCGGCGGGTGTATCGATCGCATCGGTCAGTTCTACGATATTCTCCGCGACCTCGGCAGGTGTGTCGACCGCATCGGTCAGTTCTACGATGTCTTCCTCCTGCCCGGAGGACCCTTCGACCGCATCGGTCAGTTCGACGACATTCTCCGCGACCTCGGCAGGTGTGTCGACCGCATCGGTCAGTTCTACGATGTCTTCCTCCTGCCCGGAGGACCCTTCGACCACATCGGTCAAATCGACGATATCCTCCTCCTGCTCGGAGAGCCCTTCGACCACATCGGTCAGCTCGACGAGAGCCTCTTCTTGCTCAGAGGGCCCTTCGACCACATCGGTCAGTTCGACGATTTCCTCCTCGTGCTCAGAGGGCCCTTCAACCACATCGGTCAAATCGACGATTTCCTCTTCGTGCTCAGAGGGCCCTTCGATCACATCGATCAAATCGACGATATCCTCCTCTTCCTCAAGGGGCCTTTTGACCACATCGGTCAAATCGATGATATCCTCTTCTTCTCCGACAGAGGCCTCGACCACATCGGTCAGCTCGATGATACCTTCGTCTTCCCCGGCAGGAGCATTGACGACGTCCGTCAGTTCGATAATGTCTTCGTCTGCCTCGCCGGTCTCCCCCGGGGACGGTGGACCGGTCTTTTCCACATCACTCATGGCCTATGCCTTTGGTCCAAGTTTCTGCGCGGTCGGAGCCCGCACAATCTCTTATGAACAGCTAAAAAACGCTATCACCTTACCCATTGACTGTCAACCGATCTTCCCCTTGAAAACAGCCCTGGATCCAGCATATACAAGAATGATGTTGCCGGGGCCACCGATGTGATTCGGGTCCTGGGAAGTGAACATGCGAACCTCCAAAAGACGAGGCGCTCCAAAGAACCCATGCGTCGATTTATCGTTGAAAAAGAGCAGATTCGGGGCCGCACGGCGACCCTTGTCGGACCGGAAGCCAGGCACATGGTTCACGTACTCCGGCTGGGGGTTGGAGATACCGTCGAACTGGTTGACAATCGCGGCAACACCTATACCGCCGACATCGAAGCGATCGATGGGGGGCGCATCACCCTGTCGGTCGGGGAGGCGCAGGGCGCCCCCCGGGAATCCCCGATTCGGATCACGTTCGCCCAGGCCCTTCTCAAGGACAGGAAGATGGACACGCTCATCCGCCAGCTCACGGAACTTGGCGTTACCCGGTGGATGCCCTTCCCGGCCGAGCGGAGTGTCCCCCGCCCCGATGCGGAACGTTTTAAAAAGCGGGTGGCGCGGTGGGGAAAGATTGCTCTGGGAGCACTGAAACAGTGCCGTAGAAATCACCCGCCGTCGATCGAACCGCAGGCCTCCTACACGGCGGTCCTGGATGCGGCGGTAACATCGAATGTCAAGGTGATCTTCAGTGAAACAGCGCGGGAGCCGCTTGCCGGAAGAGGCGCTGCATCCGAACGGATCGAATCCGTGTTTTTGCTGGTGGGGCCCGAGGGCGGATTTACGCCCCGGGAGATTGCCGCAGCCAGATCACTTGGGTTTGACCCGGTATCCCTGGGTCCCCGGATCCTTCGTGCGGAAACCGCTTCAGTGGCGGCATGTGCGCTGATACAGCATATATACGGGGATCTGGGGCGTAAATAGGCCCGTACCGAAGTGATGGAGTACTGGATTACTGGATGCTCGATACTGGATGCTCGATACTGGATTCTCGTTGCTGGATACTGGATTTTTGATGAGCTGAAAGTCCAAAGCTCAAAGCTGAAAGTATAGTGATAAGAACCATGATTGACATTCCGCCGTGTTGAAGGATGTACCGACGACCGAATACCAAATACCCAATACCAAATACCTATGTGGGCAAACGGGCGAACGGGCCCACGGGCGAACGGGATACTGGATGCTGGATGCTTGCCCGTCCGCCTGAGGCGGATAAACCCTGGTCGCCTTTGGCGCCGCCGGAGGCGGGTAAACCTCTGGCGGGCTGGATGCTGGATGGTGGGTTTCGGGTGTCAGGTGTCAGGATACAAGAAACAGGATTCATGGAATTCGGGATGTATATGCGCCGAAAGCTGAAAGTTCAAAGCTGAAAGTATCGTGATAAGAACCATAATTAACGTTCCGCCATGTTGAAGGATGCACCGCCTGCCAAATACCTAATACCCAATACCAAATACCTATGTGGGCCAACCGGCGATCGGGAGAACGGGCAGACGGGCAGACGGGCAGACGGGCGAACGGGCCAACGGGATACTGGATTTTTGATGAGCTGAAAGTCCAAAGCTGAAAGCTGAAAGTATAGTGATAAGAACCATGATTGACATTCCGCCGTGTTGAAGGATGTACCGACGACCGAATACCAAATCCCCAATACCTAATAGCTACGTGGGGCCAACGGCCCCACGGGCAAGCGGGCCAGCCGATTCAAGCCCCTTCTAATTGGTTGTGGCGGCCTCCTTCAGCACCGAGCTGATTTTAGAGGAAAGCTCACTGATGTTGAACGGCTTCTGAATAAAACCGTTGCAGCCTTTCTTCATAATTTCGTTGGCAGGGCCTTCGGCGCTGTACCCGCTGGACAGGAGCACCTTGATGTCCGGATCGATTTGCCGAAGCGCGTCAAAGGTTTCCTTCCCACCCATGTCCGGCATGACCATGTCCAGAATCACCAGATCGACCTGGGTTTTCTGGTCCCGCAAAATTTCGACCCCCTGGCTTCCGCTGGCCGAGGTCAGCACGGTGTAGCCCAGGGCGTTGAGCATCTGGGACCCCACTTGCAGAATCATATCCTCATCGTCGATAAACAGGACGGTCCCGGCGCCTTTGCGAAGTTCTTCTTCGACCCCGCGTTCCGTTTCAATCACTTTTCCCCCGGCCGGAATATAAATGCGAAATGTCGTGCCCTTGCTCCGCTGGCTGATCACGTCGATAATTCCGGAATGGTTTTTAATGATACCGTAGGCCGATGCCAAGCCCAGGCCGGTGCCTTCGCCCCGTTTCTTGGTGGTGAAAAAGGGTTCGAAAATCCGCTGCCGGGTTTCGGGATCCATTCCGATGCCGGTGTCGGTGATGGCCAACCGGACATATCTGCCGGGTTCGAAACCGTATGGCCGTACAAATTTTTCGTTGAGTTCGACGTTGCGTGTCTCCAGAAAGAGGCTTCCGCCGCCGGGCATGGCCTGTCCGGCATTGACGAGCAGATTTAAAAGGACTTGCTCAATTTGCCCCCGGTCGGCGTCCACGGTCCAGAGGTCTTCCTGGTAGTCTTCGAAAATCGTGATTTCCTTTTTGGTGCGCCCGAACATTTCCGCATTGCCGGTCACCAGTTCACTGAGATTGAGGGTGCTGACCTCGTATTTACCGCCTCTGGCAAACCCGAGCAGCTGCTTGGTCAGCATGGCGCAACGCTCCACATAGCCAAGGATGTTTCCCATGCCTTTATGGTGAGGATGGGTGTTCTCGATGTCCATCATCATCAATGAGACATTGCCCTGAATACCCATGAGCAGATTGTTGAAGTCATGGGCCACCCCCCCGGCCAAGGTACCGATGGCCTCCATCTTCTGGGAGTGCTGAATTTGAGCCTCCAGGCGGCGTTTCTCCTCCTCTGAAGATTTTCGGGCCGTGACATCCCGCACAATTCCGCGGAAGCCGGACGGTTGGCCGCTTTCATTGCGCATCAGGGATGCGGACAGTTCCAGGTAGCGCTTTTCTCCATCCGCCCGGGTCGTCTCATATTCGGTGAAATCAATGGATCTTCCGGTCTCGAACACCTCATTGAACTGCTGAGTAAGGTTTTCGGCGATCCTCAAAGAGGTGTACGCCCGGAAACTCTTACCCTCTATTTCCGGCTGGGTGAATCCGGAGATCCGTGTCAGTGCGTCGTTGAGAAAGGTCAAATGGCCCGACAGGTCGACCTCAAAACACCCTTCCTCGATGCTCTGGAGGATGTTCCGGTATTTCCCCTCGCTCTCTTCCAGCGCACTCTCGAATCGTTTCCGTTGGGAAATATCTTCGAAGTCTCCCGAAAGATACAGGGGCGTGTTCCGCGAGTCGCGAATCACCACCAGATTCACACGGACCCACACCGGCCCCCCCTGCTTGTGAATGATTTTCATTTCGAGTTTTCGGGAAGGGGCGGCCCCATCAAGCAGCTCACGAATCGTTCTCTGGATCAGTTTCAGCTCATCCGGGTGGGAAACGTCCTTCCACGACAGGGAAAGAAATTCTTTTTCACTGTATCCGGTAATGGCGCACATGGAGGCGTTCACGCGTTGAAAACGCCCGGATGCCGAGGCCAGCGTACGGCCGATAGCGGCATGATCAAACGCGCCGCGGAATCGGGATTCACTTTCGACCAGTTTTCGGAATGCCACAGCGTTGACAATACTGGCGGCCGTCTGGGAGGCCACTCCGGTCAACAAGCTGACATCGCTCTGGGTCAAGGGACTCCCCGAGCGGAGGTTGTCGATGGCGAGAATACCCAGGGATTCGTTTTCATAGACAATGGGGACGCAGATAAGAGAGCGTGCCCCGCTCTGGTGGGCAAACTCTTTGCTTTTCTCGGAGAGATCAGCTTCGATTTCGGAGATATCATCCACCAGTGACGGTTTCTGACGCCGGAACGTCTGGACAAAAATGCCCCGGGACTCCGGACGGTTCAGGTGAAAGGCCGCTTTGCGGAGCTGGGATTCATACTCGGCAGTGTAGCCGTAACCGGCAACATAATGAAGACGGGATTTTTCCCGGTTGGCCAGCATGATCATGCCCCGGTCAAATTCGAGGCGCACTTCCATCGCGGCCATCACCTTTCGGATCAGGTTATCGCGATCCATGATGGATGCCGCCGTCTGGCCGATCTCCTGGATAAGAAGCGCTGTATTGTATCGGCGGCTCAGCTCATCCAAATGTGCCTTTGCCGTATCCCCCTCCATGGCCAACGCCCGCTTCAGCTCGCTCTTTTCACGCCATTCCGCATATCCGGAAAGCGCGCCGACCAGACCGAACACGATCAATACCGGCATTGCCCAGCCGAACCCGGGCAGGGCAAAATTCAGCAAAATGACCGCCGGAACACTGATGATGAAACAGAAATTGCGTATCCGTCTCCAGAACGCCGACGGCATCCGCTCCCATTTAATAATGTAATGACAGTGGGGATCGCCTTTGTGATAACATGCGGGGTGTTCAATGGTTGCCGGTTTTCCGGTGAACAGTTCGGCCAGGGATTCGAAAGTGCCGAGACGGTTGTCGCACTGGAAGGGCCTTTCGTCGATGCCGGTCTTCGGGGTCACCACAATTTCGATGGCGTTCGGCCCTTTGCTGGTGGACTCGACGGTGGCCGCCCGGCTCAGGATGGTGTACATCCGTCCGAGCAGCTTGTAGGCGCCGGTGGGATTGACCAATCCCAACGCGTATTTCTTCAGGGAACCGAGGCCTTCCGCCGACGCGAAGTATCGGCCGGCCTTGTGGGGGATGTCCGGATCGCCCAGTTCCAGTGTGAGATGGTCATGAAACCGGTCGATCTGGCGTTGGGTCAGCCAGTGGGCGGGATCCTGGATTTCATAACGGCTGATGTTCGCGTACGACAGCAGAGCATCAACATCAAACTCCGGATAGAACTTGCCAATGAAGTCCAGGTAGTTCTTGATAATCCGGCTACTGTAAATCGGCGTGTCGGAGTCCATTGCCTCACCGGGCCCCTGATTGAAACCGCATTGGGACGTGGTTGATGCGTGATTTCAAAGACGGATAAAACTTTTCTATATCATATCGGGGGGATTGGTGACAACCCTTTGAAAAATTACGAAAACCCGGTAAACAGGCGGATATCACCCAGAAATTTTCTTGACAACGCCAGGCCGATTCAATATTAGACGATCTTTGCAATGCCATGTGCATTGTTGTGCCGAGGTAGCTCAGTCGGTAGAGCAGGGGACTGAAAATCCCCGTGTCGGCAGTTCGATTCTGTCCCTCGGCACCATCAAATAGAGGGTTTTACGCGAGATTCGTAAAACCCTCTATTTGTTCCGACGCTTTTTCTCCCCACCCTCTCCCCACCGATTTTGAAGAGACAAAGCAAAAGGCGAGCATTATGCCTGGGCTGAGCGAAATCTCAGGCCACCGCGACATACAGTAGCATCCCAAATTGATCTCAATGTATGGCTCATATATTGCTATGTGCACCCAACGAAATATCCCTGAAGGGGCCTGCCTCCGACAAGTTCAATCTGACCAGAGGATCCCGGTTTTTCGGTATTGCATCTCCGGCTCGCATTATTTAAGTTGGACCCGAACCCCAATCAAATCGTTAAATTTTTCAATCAAAGCGAAATCACTAATCGATGCCCATTTCCCGATACTCGGCAGGCAGGGTTCAAATAAAAAAATCACAAACTTCAAATAACAAATCACAAACAATAAAAGACAAACTAATAATCAACGAAAAAAAGAGACGCGATTGGTCATTTGTTGCCGATCTGCGGCGTTTATAAGGCACTTTGGGAAAACCGGCCAACGGGCTGACGGGCAAACCCTTCGACAGGCTCAGGACAAGCGGGCTAACCGGCAAACCGGTTAACGGGATTCAGGTTTCAGTGCTTGTCCGCCTTTGGCGGGTTCAACGTTCCCCGTTCAAGGTTGAAGGAAAAGAGCAATCGGAGGTTCACGGTTCAGAGTTTAGTTAATCGATGTGGATTAAATCATTGAGAATGAGATTTTAAATGATGATCGACATTGCAACAAATACGCGTATTAACGCATTGCATAAATCCTTGACCATTGCCTTCCTGGCGGTTGCTATCGTTATCTCAGGATTAAGCGCTGATCTGGTGAGAGCGCAGAGTTCGGCGCCAGAGTCGATGCTGACCCTCACGCCCGAGGAACAGGCCTGGCTTAAAAATCATCCTGAAATCGTTCTCGGAACCACCACCGAATATTCGCCCATGGTGTTCAAGAGGGTCGATGGTACCCATGACGGCATGCTGGTGGATATCTACGAAGAGGTCAGTCGGCACCTCAATACCAGGATTCGCCTGCACATAGAGGATCCATGGGCCAAAGTTCAGGAAAAGGGGCGAAACAGGGAGATCGATGGGCTGGCCATGGGAGGAAGAGATCCGAGCCGGGATGTTCTTTACAATGCAACCGATGTCATAGTTCCCACCTACTTTTCTGTTTTTGCACGCTCCCAAGACGAGTATCGATTGAGTCGCTTCGCTGACCTGAAGGGCATGCGGATCGGGTATAAACGGGCGGCACAGCCAACAATCGCCTTGCTGGAAAAGCTTCCTTCAGCCATTCTCATGCCCTATGACGGCCATGAGGCCTTGACTCAAGCCCTGCTGAGAAAGGAGATCGACGTTATTGTCGCCTGGATAAGCTATGATCATTGGCGCAAGGAGAAATTGCAGGGAACCATTGATAACATCCTGCTCATCGAAGAGTACCCCATAGAAATGGTCTCTCATATCCGCAAAGATTGGCCGGAGTTGGCCTCAATTTTGAACAAGACCATTGCCTCCCTCCAGCAGGACGAACTGCCTCGCATAATAAACAAATGGTTCGGCAGACACCCTCGACGATCCACCGCTACCAGAGTTCCTTTGACCTCGGAAGAACGCGCTTGGCTGTCACAAAACCGCACGGTTCGGGTGCGGATTGCCGATTGGCCGCCTTACCAGATCGCTGTCGACGATAAACCACTGCAGGGGATTGTTATCGAATATCTGAAACTGATTAAAGAGCGGACCGGGGTCAATTTTAAACTTGAAGTGACCGAACAGCCATTTGCAGAATTTCTCGAAGGCATGAAGCGAGGCCAGGGTCCCGATATGACCCCGATCATCGTGCCAACACCGGAACGTGAACAATATCTATCCTTTACAGAACCCTATCTCTTTTCCCCATATGTCATCTTCACTCGCGAAGAGGAGAAACCGATCCTGGATATCAGCGGCCTGGTCGATAAGACACTCGCAGTTCCACGAGGCCATTTCGTTCATGAGAAATTGGTCGGGGATTATCCCGAGTTCGACCTGGTACTGTTCGATTCGGATGAGAAGGCGCTGCAGGCAGTGGCCATCGGCAATGCAGACGCCTATATCGGCAACCTGACTGTGGCCAGTCATATCATACACCAAAGAGGATTTTATGGTCTTCAGGTCACATCCTCTACTCCTTTCCAAGAGCAGGCGCTCGCCATGGGCATCCGCAATGACTGGCCGGAGCTGAGTTCAATTCTCGGCAAAGCCTTGGCGGGCATCACGGAAGAAGAGAAAACCGGCATCCGTAACAAGTACCTCGCGATAAATTTCGAGCCGGGGATTAATAAAACTGATGTATTGAATTGGCTATCAATTGTCGTTGGCTTGTCGGCCTTTGTCATGCTTGTTTTTGTGGTCTGGAACAAGCAGCTTAGCCAGAAGGTTAAAGAACGAACGGACGAACTCATGGAAACCGAGTCGCGCTTCCGCGCCACCTTCGAACAGGCCGCCGTCGGTGTCGCCCATGTATCACTGAAAGGGAAGTTTCTACGGATTAACAAAAAGTTCTGCGAAATAGTCGGCTACTCAAAAGACGAGATGCTTGACCTGACAGTTCAGGATATTGCCCATCCCGACGACCTGCAAGCCGATCTCGAATCGGCCCGGCGGGTCTTGAACAATGAAATTGAAAACTACTCCATGGACAACCGATACAATCGTAAGGATGGTTCTATTGTCTGGATCAACCTGACCGTTTCTCTGCTGTTTGATGACGAAGACAAGCCCAATTATTTTGTAGCGGTTGCTAAGGATATTTCCGATCGCAAAAACGCCGAGTTCGAATTGGAGGAATACCAGGATCGACTGAAAGCGTTGGCAACCCAGTTAACCATCGCCGAGGAAATGGAAAGGCGCCGTATTGCCGTCGAGCTGCACGATAACGTGGGGCAGGCTTTAGCGCTGGTACGCATGCAGATCGCGGCTGTTCGTAAATTTATATCCGACTCCAAACAGGCCGCCAACCTCGATGAGGTTTCCGATTGCCTGCGGCAGACCATTCGAGAGACACGGGACCTCATATTTGACCTGAGTCCTCCCCAACTGAATGAAATCGGTCTATCCGCCGCCATTTCAGAGTGGTTGGAAGAGCATCTTGAAAAAAGATACGACATTAGAACGGAGTTCGTAGCGAACGGGTCTGAAATACAACTGGATGAGAAGCTGCGCTCTATTCTGTTTCGCAACATACGTGAACTTGTGACCAATGCGATCAAGCATTCTCAGGCAGAACGGGTGAATATAAACATGAATCAAACCGAAGATCATGTCACCATAAGCATAACGGACGACGGAACCGGGTTTAATGCCGAATTGAAAGCACCATCTTTGAACGCTGAAGGCGGCTTCGGGCTATTCAGTGTCAGGGAAAGAATGGCCGATATGGGCGGCTCCCTTGAAATTGTATCCGAGCCCGGACAGGGTACCGAGGCTATTCTATACCTGCCGCTCACGATGGATGAAGTCCAAAGAAGGAACTGGTCATGAGTATTTCCGTGCTTTTGGTCGATGACCATCCGATGTTCCGGAAGGGGCTCCGAGTGCTCATAGAAGAGGAACCCGATATGAGCGTGGTTGGAGAGGCGGGCGACGGAAAAGAAGCGATAGAAGAAGTCCGCAAGCTCTCTCCCAATGTGGTTGTCATGGACATCACCATGCCGAGCTTAAACGGGATTGAAGCAACACGACAGATTCGGAGTAATTCGCCGGACACAAAGGTTGTTGCCCTGTCGATTCACGACAGCACTCGGTTTATTAAGGAGATGCTGACGGCCGGAGCGAAAGGGTACCTTCTCAAAGACTGTGTCCCGGAGGAACTGGTAGACGGCATACGAAAGATAGTGCGCAATGAGACGTATTTGAGCAGTACCATTACGAAGGTTGTTGTGTCGGAGTTGTTAGAGGATAGTATCGATGAGCATGCAATTGAATTGCCGGATGAACGGACCACAGATTACTCGGATATCACGCTATTCACCAAAATCGGTAGACCCGCACCGTACAGGGATCACGTCCATCGGCAGCATTTACTGGACAGGCTCGATCAGGGCTTGCCGTGTGGTTTGATCCTGGTCGTGGCGCCGGCCGGTTACGGCAAGACCACGTTGGTGAACTGCTGGCTGGAGGCGGCCAACCGGCCCAGCGCCTGGGTGTCACTCGATAAAAGTGACAACGACCTGCGACTGTTTTTGAATTACCTCATAGACGCTGTTCAGACCATTTCCCCCGATGCCTGCCTGAAAACCCGAGCTATGATCAATGCCGTAATGCTTCCGCCGGTGTCGACACTGGCCATGAATCTCGCCAACGAGCTCGATCAGATGGAGCAATCATTTATCCTGGTGCTTGATGATTTTCATCGCATCAATGACGACTCCGTGCTTGATCTGTTCATCCAACTGATTCGCCGCCCGTCCAGAACCATGCACCTGGTGCTGATCGGCCGACGGGATCCTCCCTTGCCCATTTCCAATCTTCGCGCTCGAAAGTTTTTAGCGGAGATTCGAACCCAGGACCTGCGATTCAGCAAAATGGAAGCAGCGACGCTTTTGACGATAGAGCTGGGAACCAAGATCGAATCGGATACAGCCGCCGCATTACACCAGAAAACAGAAGGTTGGGTGACCGGATTGCACCTGGCAGCACTTTCCCTGCGCCATCGGGGGGGGATTGACCCCAAGGTGCTTGAGTCGCAGGCAAGTGCCCAATATGTGATGGAATATCTGTTCAATGAAGTCTTTTCCCAGCAACCGCCGGAAATAACGCAATATCTTCTGGGTACCGCCATCCTGGATCGTTTCAACGGGTCACTTTGTGAGGCAGTGTCCTCCCCGGGTGAGGACTCGCCGGCAGGCGCCATCGGAGGGTGGAATTTTATTGCCTGGCTGAAAAAGGAAAACATGTTCGTGATTCCTTTAGATGCTGAACACAAATGGTATCGCTTCCACCATCTATTTAAAACGCTTTTACACAATCAGTTGAATCGTCGCCTCGGCACTGAGGACATCAACTTATTCCACGCCAGGGCCAGTGCCTGGTTTGCCGAAAACGGCATGATCGAAGAAGCTCTCAAACACGCCCTGGAGGGGGGAAATATAAAAGCGGCGGCGCAACTTACAGCCATACATGGCTTCGAGCTGCTGGATCATGAGCAGTGGCCACGTCTGGAACGATGGCTGAAAGGGCTTTCTACTGATACGGTCAACCAGGATGCCGGACTGCTGGTGCTGATGTCCTGGCTGCACATGATTTACGATAGGCCTTCAGATATGGTCTCTTGCCTGGACAAGGCCGAGGCGTTGGCCTCCACTCAGACCATCGAAGACTCTCTGCAAGGTCACCTGGACGTCTTACGCGGCTTCCAGCGGTATCTGGAAGTTGATGGTGAGCGGGCCCTTGCCAGAGCACGGCGGGCAGGCGAGAAGATCCCTAAAAGCCATCGATGGGCACGAATATATTACTATATGGTACGGGCCCTGGTTCACCAGATGCTCGGTGACCGCGCAAAGGCCCTGTTAACCCTTGAGCTTGCCATGCTGGATCAGGATCTTCGAGTCGGCACCGCCAGTGGATTCTTCCAGGCACATCCCTGTTTCATATACTGGATTGATGCCGATTTGACGAACATGATTCGGACGGCCGCTCAATTGTTGACACTGGGAACGGAGAGTCGTGAATCTTGTTTACACGTGCACGCTCGCTACTTTCTGGGCATTGCCAATTATCAACGAAATGAGTTGCGCGTCGCTGAGGAACATCTGGTCGAGGTGGTAAAGCACCCCCACTCCCGACATGCGTTGAACTTTGCGCATGGCGCCTTCGCCCTTGCGCTCATCCATCAGGCCCGAGGCCGGGAGGATGACGCCAATCGTGTCGGCAAGGCGGTGGCATCCTATGCGCTCGATGCGGGCAACTCAGATCTATTTAAAGTCGCACGAGCGTTCGAGACGGAGCTGGCCGTCCGGCAGGGGCGCCTTGATGAAGCTTCTCAATGGGTAGAAAAGTATCAGGCCCGCCCGTTCCTGCCGACATATCGCTTTTACATGCCCCAGTTAACGGCAGTCAAAGTATGGCTGGCTCTGGATACACCGGATCACCGTCGCCATGCCGAAGACCTGCTCAACCAGTTGCACGACTTCCTCGCTTCGATCCACAGCGTCCGTTTTCAAATCGACACCCTCGCCCTTAAAGCGCTGCTTTTCGATTCCCGGAAAGAAACGACTGTTGCGGATAAAGCGTTGGCCGAGTCCCTGACCCTCGCCGAACCGGGAGGTTTTATCCGCCCTTTCATTGACCTGGGGCCCAGGATGGCCGATCTGCTGAAAAGACTGCGCCGGCAGAACGTCGCCGCTGACTACATCAAGAGGATTTTGGCTGCCTTCGAGGAGGAAGGTGAATCCATCGTAGTACCGGAAGCCGCCGATCATGCGCCTGCGTCCCCAGAGCAACCGGCTCCCGGCTCCCCTGCCACCCAGGCACTGATGGAACCGTTGACCAATCGCGAACTCGATGTTCTGGAGCTGCTGGAACAGCGCCTGACCAACAAAGAAATAGCAGCCGAATTGTTCATTTCACCAAAAACCGTCAAGGGGCACCTGCAAAATCTCTACGGGAAACTCAACGTCAGAAAGCGCCGTGACGCGGTGGAGAAGGCGAAGCAAATTGGGATACTTTAATCTATAGCGATTGTCAGAATTCCGTTCCGATTCATTTTACGATCAACGTATCACCGCAAAGTTAATCCGTTGAAAGTCAAGAAAGAATTTTGGGTTAGGTCATGCCCACAGCCAATGTCAGATTCGAGTACGGATTAACTTGATTGATTTTTCTTGGCGATATCACGTGTTCTTTGACA